>Ga0209589_1014114_pt1 | contig 10150 bp, 3 predicted proteins | sample CowpeawhiteBW_FD_187525 | JGI IMG/M metagenome (GOLD analysis project Ga0209589, IMG submission 187525) | Root nodule microbial communities of legume samples collected from California USA - Cow pea white BW (SPAdes) (version 2) | ecosystem: Host-associated > Plants > Roots > Nodule | place: USA...
ATATATATATATATATATATATATATATATATATATATATATATATATATATATATATACTATATTAGATATAAGATCGAACGTGATTCAATCTTATATCTTACATACACGTTAAAGATATTATAAAATAATTTTAATCACTGATATATTTTTTTTATCATTTATAAATATTCCGTATCAAAGTTTATCGATAATTTATTATCACATAATAATTTATTAAAAACAAATAAACTAAAAAAATATGGGGACATCATGCCAAATTCATTAAAAAAATTATATTTTACAAAACATACACAAATTATAATTATGTAAATTTTAAGTCTAACTGAACCCCACAAAACCAATTTGTAAAGTTAGGTTTGCACCCTCTTATATACTCTAATTTTGTCTTATTTATAGTCGATGTAGAACTTCTAACATAACCCCCGTCGCATCGAGGACCGTGGAACTTGACATTATGGATGGTCCAATAGCATGTGGAACAATATGCCCAACAAAACTCACTAGTATAGGCTCTAACAATGATTTTGATACTATGTTAGGAAGTGGACTTTAAATTTAATTCAACTTCACAAAATCAGATTGTAAGACAATGTTTACAACCACTTGTTATTGTAATTTCTAATTGATGTGAAACTTTCAACTTATGAGTACGTACCAATGATTTCTCTTACGAAAAATATTAAAAACTTTAAATTGCACATGCTTACAAAAATGTAAACACCATCCTAACAACACACTCATAGTGATATATTTATTCATAGTATCATTCATAATTAGAAAATATGATATTAAAATTGAAATCTTTAATTTTAATACAAAAGTTAGGACCTCAAACCATGCACAAAGGCTTTAAAATTTATTTAAAGGTATTATTCATTTTGGTAGCTCCAATATTGTAGCTTTAAAAGTAATGAATAGTTAAGAGAAAAAAAAGGTATACTTAAATTACTCTTGATTTCAACTTTGAAGTGATACAAGATTTTTAGATGTACCGACACAATTTTTTCGATTAAAGATTAAATAAGAGAAGATTTACCTTTGAGTCTCTTTCTTTTTATTTAGTGTTTCACTTATTAATCTTTCTTCAACTTTCAACAAATAAGTGGTATAGCTCAACTTCAAACAATAATTTAGTTTCACAATTAAAATGAATGACCAAATTAACATTTAAGTTATATATATATATATATATATATATATATATATATATATATATATATATATATATATATATATATATATATATATATATGGATCTTATATTAGTGACTAACTCTTGTTAATTATTTCTTATTCAAATTAAAGAGTAGATATTCTTAGTTTAAGAATAAACATTAAACTTATTTCATATCATACTTAAAAGTTTATTTAATGGGAATTATTTCACTTTTTAAAATATGTATGTATAAATATTGGTTTAAAATTATTACACTTATGAATGTTTTCTAATCTTCAATTAGATATAAATATCATAATGATAATATCACCCATTTCAATGGTTAATTTTTTAGTAGTTATATATTGTACGAACAATCTAAAAATGAAAAAAGAAAAAAAAAAAACGAATGCAGAAAAGGATATATAATATTATTCAGGAGGCTGGAAGAAAGAAGAGAAATGTTATTTTCTAAAAACATTACTATTTTTGTGTTAATTTGTTCAACATTTTTTTTTCTGGTTTCCCAAGATTCTCTCACTTAATTCAAGTTCTTTGAAAAGTATATTAATTTAATCGTTGGTATTAAATCGATAAAAAATTTGTACTATTATTATTGTCTTTTCAAAATCAACCATCTCTCTTTTTACTTGTTTTCATCTAATTAATTAATCAATATTATTCATAGAGGATAATGACTATGTAATATTACTCATACTCCTCAATCCTAGTAAGAGAGTGAAAAAATTATCTAATTTTCAATATTTATTATATCAACAAATATATTTTATTAATAAAGGGTCTTGTATATATTCTTACGTATACATGACATCAGAGAGGCAGTATTTTGTACCTTTTTGTCATTTTCTTTTCATTAAATTTACTATTTGTAAAGAAATAAATGACCAAGTTAAAAATGTTTTTTCATTTGAGGAAGGAACATTAATTCATCACAAAGAATTGTCCTCCTTTTCATTACCATGAAAAGACGTATATCAATTTTGTTCTCTTTTCTTTTCATATGCTAAGAAATTCTAAACCTTCCCTAGTTAGATGCAAAAATATTCTTCTAAAACCCCAATAAGAAAAAACCAACCTAATTTATGAGGCTCATTTATTAGAGCCAACACAGATCATACATTCTCAGCTACAAAAACGGTGTTATTAAACTCTACAATCTTGAACACACTCCCAACCACCAATAATGCTCCCTAACTAAATCTAAAATCTCTCAGTTCTATAGTTTATTCACCAGTCCACATTCTTTATTGGTTCTTTGGTATTGTCCTCTGCTGAGTATTAAAAATATACTGTGTTAGTATTTTAAATATCTTTTTAATATATTTTAAAACATTAAAATTAGTGGTAACCAATGTATTATAGAGACACGGTAATGGAACAGTACAAAAAAAATCCAAATTCTTTATTTACACACAAAAATGCAGTTCAACACTTAATGCACCATGTCAATTTCTTTATACAATGTAATTAATTGGTACATAGTTGATGATTGAAAACCTAATCAGTCACTTTATTATTAGGGTTTTCTTTCTCAACCACATTTTCTCATGATCTTGTCTCAAGAGATATAAAAGTCAAATCAACAACTTTGTTGCATTGTGTTAATCACAGATATGAAGAAGTGTAGTAAATAATAATCATTTAATGCAGAGTGAAACCAAACCAGGTATTATAAATAATGCAGGTATGGGGCAAGTGTAACTCAAGCCTTCACACCATTTTCCATTTTCAGCATTCATTGGCACAACGTGGTGTGGCTCAATGGGAAAACATTCTCTGCTAAACGCAATTTTGCGTCTTGGGCTTGTTATCACCTTCTGCTATGTTGTTACTGCTGCGGCAACAGCTGAAGTTTCAGGTTCCTGGTTTTTCCTTTTCTGTGATAATATTCATCATACGTAGTTCATCAATAATCAATTGTTCTTATCGGGTTTGGCTGAGGACTAATATGATCATTGATGTGTAACCGAGCTCTGAATCACCACGAGGAAAAGTCTATCTGCAAATATTTATCCAAAATCTCTTATTGACTTGATCGTCAAAGAGTCTTTATAGATAAACTTTTTTCTCTTGATTATTCAAAATTCGGTCACACGTCAATAATCAAGTCAATTCATTTTGAAAATTGATCGACCAAACCTGGTAACAACATCGATAATAGTTAGCATTGTAATAAATCATATACATTCTTAATTTTCTCATGAATAATTTAAAAATATTTGTACTTTCTTTGTATTACAAATGTTAATCAGTACTTATACTGGTTAACAAATTCAAAATATAGAAACTCTTTTTGTTGAAAAAAGTGTTATAGTATTTGATTATTATGTTAATCTTAATGCAATTGAACCTATATTGTTGAATTAAATACATTTTATATTCTAAACATCAGATATATTACTTTTTTTTACCAAGTAATTGCTTCTTTTTTTATGTATACATTCAGTAAATGAAAATTAAAACTACCTGAATACATTAACTGATATTATATTCATTATTGTCACGAACCATTCAATTTAATTTTGCACCAGCATGCATGTGATCATAGAGAAAAACTGGTCCTACTTTCATAACAGTTTACAAATTCAATTTTTTTTTCCTTACTGATCTTGTTTACTTTGTGATATAAATTTAATCATATAGTTCCTGAGTGATTTTTTTAATGTATTATTTTTTCATTATATCATGACACTTCATTGAATATTTAACTTATTTTCATTTAAATCGATTATTTCAGGGACTGAAGTTAACACAAATGGGAATCTTGGAAGTGAAGAGCTGACAAAAACAACCCTAAATGAACACTATGAAGACGAAAAGTTCCTTTTTCACCATCACAAACCACTCTTCAAGAAACCATTTTTTAAACCGGTTCCAAAACCAATTCCATTTGTAAAACCGGTTTACAAGCCTTACCCTAAACCAGTTCCAGTTCCGGTTTACAAGCCTCATCCTAAACCAGTTCCGGTTTACAAGCCTAAACCAGTTCCAGTTCCTGTTTACAAGCCTCATCCTAAACCAGTTCCGGTTTACAAGCCTCATCCAATTCCGGTTTACAAGCCTCATCCAATTCCGGTTTACAAGCCTAAACCAGTTCCAGTTCCGGTTTATAAGCCAATTCCAAAGCCGGTTTATAAGCCAGTTCCAATTTATAAGCCAGTTCCAGTGTTCAAACCAGTTCCAACCCCAATTCCAGTGATTAAGCCAATTCCAAAACCGGTACCTTTTTATAAGCCAATTCCTGTTTTCAAGCCAGTTCCAACACCATTTCCAATTATCAAACCTGTGCCAAAACCGGTTCCTTTTGTTAAACCTATTCCTATTTTTAAACCCATTCCTAAACCAATTCCATTTTTCAAACCTATTCCAAAACACATCCCTTGAAAACCATAGTGATGATTTTTTAAGCCTTCAAAAACCCTAGTTATAAGTTTCCACTTTCACTCCAAATTTGAGAAACCACACCACATAAGATCATAGAATCTTTATTCTGTGAAACCATACCATGGTTTAGAAAATGTTATCCATTCTATTATTTCCATTATGGTCACGCCTGTTCTAAGAAATCAATGGCGTTTCTGCAAAAACCCTATCCCACCCATGTTGTGCAGTGTGCTAGAATATTATTATATGCAGTAAATGCAATTGTTTCAATAATGTTGTATATCAGTTATGTGTATTATTCCAAGAATAGAAATAATATATTTCTCTATTTTTGGCTTAAATGATATTTGTATCTCCTTTTCATATTTTTTGTGATTCCCTTTTCATCTTGATCATGTGTCATTAAAAAATTGCAGCAATCCATCACTTTAACACTTTAAAATTAAACTAACTTAATAATTTGTTATTTTAAAATTAAATTGTATTAACTTAAGGGTTGGATATTAATTTATAACTTCTAAATAAAGTCAGGTTAGACATAACTATGGACTTTTAACTAAGCTATACCAAAAACCATTGATTATTTGTCAGTACATGAAAAAATATTAAAAAAAAAAAACAAATGCACTTAATTTATAACTTCACTCTCTGAATTGTTTTGAAGATGTAGAGTAATCAAATGCTTTCTTTGTGATATGTTGAAGGTGGAAAAAAATTATCTGGGTTAAGTAATGCAGAATGAAATCTGCTCACATATAGAGTATATAAATCGAAAACAATCGTAATATAAGTCATAATATCTCTGAATGCACAATATATTTTTTGTGTGTGTTTTTTTAAATATATAATGGCATCAATGATGAAGGAATTCTCAGTCAATTGTACAGAAAATTTTCTATTGTCATCCATATCTAAATAGGCTTTTTCTTTTAATAAGCACATGAAATACACCCATGCTTGATTATAGCTATTATTCTTTACTGATAAAAATAACATATTGATAAATGAAATATTTGGGGTAGTCTAATTTATAAACATTCATATTGTTGGAATTATATATTTTTCATATATAATTATAGTCATCGAGAGATTGTGATTCTATATATATGACATTGGTTTTACGCATATAAACTTTTTTTTTATCAACAAAGAATTAAATTAAATTAAAGAGAGCACTTAAGGGGTGTTCTAACCCTTATACAAACAATTATGAACAAAATGATGCTCTTACATAATTTTATATGTACAACAAAACATAATTTTCAGCCTAAACCAAACCCACATGTACTATCTTTGTGATTCTCAATCATAAATTTGCATCTCCAGCAAATAGAATTTTTAACCAGAACTTGATTTACAATCATAAAAGGAGAGCAATATGTAATCATCCCTTTATTTAAGCTTAATACTTCCTACAAACCCAGCTGAACCACATTTTAATTGCTATCATAGGTATTTCTTATAGAAGGAAGAAGTATTTTCCATTGACAGTGGCTCCACTGTGAGCCTCCTCCTCGAACAGTTGGCTCATATATTGTAATTCATTCCTGATGAGCAGCCTTCCGGCCATGCATACCGCAACCATTGACACCTTCCAATCTATCTTCTGCAGTTCCAGCCTTGATATTGGTTTATATTACCTTCGTCCTCTTTAAAAAGTCCTTCTATCATATATATGAATCTCCTTCAATCCTTTACTTGAAGACCCTACACTTTCTTTCCTATTACACATAGGCACACAACATTATCATGTCACAGAGATTTTAAGCAAGTTATAGGCGATATGTACCATTCACTATAAGAGAACTTCACAGCTGGAATCTTGTGTTTCATCCACACCCAAGCTGCCACTTGAGCAAAACTAAAGATTTCTATAGGATCAACTTTCTTATGCTTGAAAATTATCCCATTTCTATGATTCTAGATTTCCCCTAAAATATTTAACATCACTTTTAATCCAAATATTATAGGTCTTTATTCTTATATAATGACAGATGTAATATATTACAACCCGACAAACGAATTCCTCGAGTGGAGCCGCATTACATAGATAGATTTAGAACTTCTATGTAATTTATGTATACTTTTTAATGTATAGGGATCTCAAATGCTTCTTTTCAATAAATCTTTTACAAATAAGAAAAAGATTTTTTAATGTATTTTCTTTTGTTAATAGTGAGTGATTGATAATAGGAAGACGATGTTTGTACTTATAGTTGTAAGTTTGATTACAATCACTCTAATCTTTATGTATATGTCTGTAAAAACATAGGTTAGACACAATCAATGAAATCAACTGCACAAAAAACTAAAATTCGAAGAGTAGCTTTCTGTTTCTGTCACACAAACACTCTCTTTCAATTTATTTTTTATTTTTTATATTTTTTTTTTGGCTTTTGTATAAGAATGTTGACAATTTTATCATTCTCTTTCGATTTATATTTGTTATTGTCCGTAAAAGAAAGTTAAATATAAGTTTTTAATTTCTAAACTTTAATGCTGAAATAAAATTCGTTTCTATCCTAAATTTTAATATAGTTTATTCTTCAAACTTGGAAATTGAATAGCTAAAGTCTTTCTAATTCAATTGCGATGATTTTTAATATGTTAAATGACGTTTCAGACTAGTGTTTGAGCTGTTTACATTATTTGATATATTCTTGTTAAATATCATTGAAACATCGTTTATCATGACATGTAAAAAAAAAATTAACAACCGTTGGATTAAAGGAATTATATCTATTTATTCTAAAAATTTGGAGATTAAGATGTATCAAAATTTGGAAGAAGAACAAATTTCAATCCTAAATTTAAAAACTACAAACATATTATTTATTTATAAAGAAAAAAAAATTAGCACCGAAGGTCACTGTTCGAAAATAAGTGATATGAGAAGTGGGGTAGAGATTCTTTGCATTGAAAATTAATATGAAAATGTTCACCGAATGCTTCTCTTTCATTCATAATTTGTTCATAATAAAACAAACCAAATAATTTTAGTGGCCAAAATACATTCCCAATAACTTAAATATGTGACTGGAGATGCTCTTAACTTAAGAGTAGCTAAAGGAAAAATCCATATTTTTCTTATTAAAATAAAGAAATAGGTTATATACTAATTAGGTATTTATTCTTGCATCACATATCGAATAATATCACTGTTATAATGAATGTTTTTCCTAGGTTGATTATTTTCAACAATATAATGTAGACAATGATTTAAATCTATGACTGCACGTTGACAGCTTCAAGTAACTTGTTAAAGTATATTTTTGACAACATTTCAAAAGTTAAAGTTAAGATAGTAAAATTCTATACTTGTTGCTAATTAAATGAGCTTTATGTAGTTCACGTGTGTAACTCGCTTTAATACATATGTCTCATATGGAATCACTACTTAAATGTCGAAATGTTTATAAGTATCCCATCTTCGGAGTTCACATAACAAAAAGATTCAAGAAGAGTTTGAAAAGGAGAGAAGAGAAAACCGACACAAAAAGTTCTTGAAATCATTTGATTTCATACTTAAACAGTGCTGATAAGTACATTTTTGATTAGAGATATAAATTAAATAATTAAATATTTTTTTAAAAAATATATAATTAAAAGTATAATATATATATATATATATATATATATTAAAATAAAAAATAACATTTTAAAAAAAGGTCAACTAAATTTTTTAACTCATCTAACTATGATAGTGAAGTCCCTCCTACTTCATTACTCACGAGGCATCAACAAATGGGACCGATCCTTTCACTGCTAAACAAAATTCAATCAAATAATATCTTTTGTATTCCATCAACAAAATTCAATCACCCCAAACTAATTAATTAAAAGAAAATTATAAACACAGAACCTTCCATCTTTTTACACTTTTATAACATCTAATAATAAACTAATATTTTTTACTTTCCTATTTCTTATATTTTAATTTATTTTATATTTTAAAATACAAATATCATTTATTATTGTTGAATAGGTATAGCGTAGAAAACATAGTTTTTATATATTATCGCCCTTAACTAAATAGTAACACAACCATATAAGAAATCAGAAAATTCAATATAAAAATCTGTTGGTGTCATTGAAACTATTCATAAACATGCCGTCACACACACACATATATATATATATATATATATATATATATATATATATATATATTATCTTTCTTCTTCTTCTGTTTTTCTCTTTTGACCTTGATTGTTACTGTTGTTTATTCACATCATTATCGTCGCTGGGTCTCTGTTGCTCTCACGTCTCCTCATCTTCTATTAATATATAAAATAATTTCATAAGATTTGACTGTTTAATTTATTGATGATCAAAAATTTATTAATAAAATAGTTATCGATTAATTTTAATGACGGATGCAAAATTTGTTAGTGATTATTAATTGACTACAAATTCATCCATAAATATTCGATAGTAATTACTGAAAAATTTTGACATCGATCAAATTAATTGTAAATGTTATAATTTGGTATTTTTTTTTCTTTTTCCTTTTCCTCTTATTTTTCATTTATTTTTGTTTCTCCACTCCTTCTCGCTTTCCTCCCACTTCACTGTTGTTGCATCCATTGTTGTCACTAGCTCTTCCTTTTTCTCTTCATCTTCCCTTTTCATCTTTTTCCTCCTCTTTCAACTATGGTTGTTACCATTGTGGACGTGTTGCCACATAACCATTGTTTGTGTCTTTGTCGCTTTTGCGTTTCTTCCTCCTCTTCTTCTCTTCTCTTCTACCCCTTCCTTAATATATAAAGTAATCTCATCAGATTTAATCGATCATTTTACTAACAGTTTTATCGACGGATATCGGGATTGATGAGAATCAAATTGAATATTTTTTTGGTTGAGTTAATTCACATGTTTGAATTTGTGTTAATAAATACTCTTGGACTTTGATATTAAAATAGACAAAAAAAATCACTTTCAATATAAACATTATTTTTTATCATCTCACATTAAATAAAAATAAGAAATAACATTCGTTTTTATTATCTCACATTAAATAAAAATTAGAAATAAAAAAAATGAATGTTTACATTGAAATCAATTCTTTATCTATTCTGATGAAAAAAAGACAATGACTTATGAACACCCTTAACTAAATATCATATATATATCATGGAGGTAAAATGCAAAAACCAATTGAAAACAGATACTTTTAACAAAATTCAGTACCATTTGTTACTTCAATACATGTTATCAATCTTACAGACGGTAATATTAAGAACTTCATTAAGGAGAAATGTTAATTACATGTATTCCAAAATCTAGTACACAAGAAGGGTACGAAAGGATCATGCAATCATTATTGAGATTGAAATGTGGTGTATCTCTGTGTAAAAATCCTTTGAATTTTGCTTCTTGATCATGTCTTTGAATACTTGGTTTTTCAAACTCTTCATATTTGTCATATGTTTAGAGAGGTCAAAAGTGTTTAACACCGATGTTGCTGCTGCTGTCATAATCCATGGATGCTCTCCCTCCATTAAATGAGACTCCAAATTAGGTCTTTCTTTTCTTTTTCATTGTTTGGAGAAGACAAATGCTGAATGCCAAAAAAAGTTGATAGCA
>Ga0209589_1014121_pt1 | contig 10147 bp, 3 predicted proteins | sample CowpeawhiteBW_FD_187525 | JGI IMG/M metagenome (GOLD analysis project Ga0209589, IMG submission 187525) | Root nodule microbial communities of legume samples collected from California USA - Cow pea white BW (SPAdes) (version 2) | ecosystem: Host-associated > Plants > Roots > Nodule | place: USA...
ATATATATATATATATATATATATATATATATATATATATATATATATATATATATATATATATATATATATAAAGTTGATTTGTATTAAGTTTAAATTTAATTGGGTTTTCTTGTAATAAGTTAAAGATAACATATTTAAGCAAACAATGAGACATTTAAAATCAAAGAATGATATTACCTATATTTCTGTTTTGAGATCTAATCATATTCTCAGAAATTAAATTACGCATTAAAGAAATTTATATATATGTACGTGAACCTTTAATACATGAGAGATCAATGATAACTTGATTTAATATTTTTTCTCAAATATGCATTTAATTCTTCTAATCAAATATTCTGTTAGGCAAATATAAAAATTTTCAGGCAAGTTTATTTTTAAACGCGTTTCCACATACAGAGTGAGAAGAACTGATTCAATCTTACTCGATCATGTATATCAAGAAACATCTTTGTTTTAAAATTAAGAAACAATTATATCTATTTTGAGAGAGTAAAATAATATTTTTTGAATGTTTTTAATAATTTTTTTTTCTCTTCTTGAATTATCTCATATATAAAAACTCTTTAAATATTGGGTAAATTAAAAATAATAGTAGTGGTGGTCGGTGCATATGCATATAGTTTGAACGTATAAAAATGTCATAAAAATGATTAAAAGTTGGGAAAATGTAATAATGCATTATAAGAAAGTTTTGAAATGATTTTCTATAGCGCAGATTTGTGGAGTGTGACATCATTGATATTATCCTAAAGGAAAGATTTTGTGCATTTAGTTGAAGTGTGTATTGAAAGAAATCTAGGAAAAGATTTTAGCGTATTTATACAGTGGCAGCAGCAGCAGCAGCAGCAGCCCTACTGATTTTTGTGGTGATCCTAAGCTTCTACTAGACGCAGGTAGTACTAGGACGTCACTGGCTCATGCCGTACATTCAATACAATATTATTTTTAATGCACATTTTCAGGAACATGGATGAATAATGATGCAAAACCAATTCAGAGGAATTTCATTTTCTCTTTGTCTTTCGATCTAAAAACTTCGTTTCCACGGAAGCAATTTTTTTCTCTTTTCCTTCTAATTTTGTTTTGGTCGTGTTTGAGCCTTATAATCTCTTTGTCTAACGGTGAATTTTTATGTGAAGAATGATTCGAAGGAGAGAAATAAGATTGATCTCAGGATGAAACTTATATTCTTCTTTTAAAGAGATCTAAAAATGACGAATTTGAAAGTAATTTCTTTGGAAATTTACAAACAATTTGAATTATGTAATTAATAAAAATTAAATTTAATAAATAAAAAAGTTATTATCTAATTGTTTTTAATGTTAAAAATAATACAAAATGACATTTAGATAATTTATAATTAATTTTTTATATATTTTTTCTATGAATAAATTTATTAGTAATATTTATTAATTGAAAAAAAATAATATTATAATATATTTGATTTAAAAAATTTAAATATTTAATTTTCAAACTAAAGAAAAAAACATAAATATTTGTAATGATATCACTAATAAAAAATCAACTCAAAAAAGTTAACAGAATAAAAGAAACCATTGCATTAAAACAGAATAGAATACAAGTGAAATAGATCGGATTTCACGACTTTTGCATCAAAAACATAATAAATTTTATTAAAAATGAAACCTGTTCCATTCATTAGATTTGTTTGTTAACCTCATTGTCTCGAACCATGCATGTCAAAAAACGGTGGAAAGAAAAGAAATGTTAGAAAAGAGAGAGTTGGGCATTTAGTAAAATAAGTATTATAACTCTCAAATCTCAAGTAGCTAACAAGATTATGTTTGGTGACCGTTCTCTTAAATCATCATATTGCATTATTCTCAAATCAATAAAAAAGAATAACTCTCATTACATTTACATTCTTGTCACCGCTTCATTTATTATAACAAATAAATTATAATTTTCATTATAAATCTTCATTAAATGAACTTTTGCACTAAGAATCATATCTAAAATACTCATATTTTGTAGTATTCACAATACTCTTTGATTCTCATTTAGATGCAAAAAGATCACATTTTCTTTTTACCATATTCAAATAAACTTTAACTACTTTTACATATAAACAAAGTAATATTTATTTTGTTCTTGCATTGTTTGATAAAAATTCTATTTGTATTTGGTCAAGTTTTATTTTGTTCAAAACCCTTAAATGATTATTTAAGAAAATTTAATTTCCAAAAATAAAAAATGATACTAAGAATTTGTGAAAATAAAATCCACAATATTTTTATTGTTTTGCATAGTGGTGACTCCAAAAGTCCCCTCTAGCATTAGATGGGTGGACAGTGTAAATAACTCTTTGCTGGTGGATCACAAGATAGACATCGACACAAAAAGAAACTATTAAACTAACCTCTGTGTCTGTGGGTCCACCCTCCACCTCCTCTCTCCCTCCCGTCACACTCATAATCTTCCTCCATTCACTATTTTAAAAGACCAAAACATTTATTTATTTTTTAAAAAATCAAAACTATAAAATTAGAGTCTATATGCCACATTTAAACAAGTTAAGATAATAGCAGAAAGAAACAATAATCTTAGGACACTTTTCATTACTTTGTGAATGTTTAATTGTGTGGATGCAAATGTTGGGGACCTACCCTCATAATATTCCATGAAAACTAACCTTTTCATATGTCATTTCAATTAAGTTTGTGATGGCTTGTTAAGATAATTGTTTTGCAAGTAAAGCAGAAAAGAAGTGAGTATTGAGCATTGAGAAGCACATGCAAAAGAATGCATCCCTAGGGTTACCGCTACACTTCCACTTTCTATTTCATACTCATCTCATCCCCAAAACCTCCGTACCATCACATCATCATCTTCATCAATGCATCAATCATCACAAATCATGTCTCATAAATATCCTAATAACACATTTTTTCTATTTTAAAATTAAACTTCTTAAATGTATAAAAACATGTATTTACCTCTTAAACTAAGAAATAAAATTGGTTATAAACTTTAAAAATAATGACTACAGTCATTTTATCTTTATAATAATGTTAACTTTTTAAATTTGTTAAATGATATTTTAGTTGACTTTTTGTATTTTAATTGACTTTTTGTATTATAAGGTATCAAATCATGTAAATAATTTAATTATTATCTTGAAATGTATTTAAAATATAAAAAAAAGTTTGACACAGTCAAATTAGAGAACTTTATCTATTTATATTTTTAAAATTTGAAGATTAAATTATATTAAAATTTTATATTGATTAATTCAAATTTTATGTTAAAGTTTACAGACTAATAATATACTTGACCATTTATAAAATCATTACAATGAGTTTATTTTCTTTTAAAAATTATTTTTCAAAAAGGAAAATAAAAAATTATCAGAAAACATATTATTACCAATCTTACATTTATGTCTTAGCTAACAATCTTACGTTTATCAATTTTTCATAAAACTCGCACTTGAATTTTATTTTCATATATTTTAAAAAAATTATTTATTTTAATAATGAAAAACACTTATACTAATTTCGTAAAAACAATCTCAATTGATAAATAATATTTTATTTTAATATATAATTTATGGTAGACTTTTTTAAGGTCCATTAATTTTGGCTTATTACTTTCTGCCCTAAAGGAAAGGGCTGTCCCTTGTGTTTGGGCCTAGAGTTGGCCCAACTGATAAACTTGCTTCAGTTATCCTAATGCCTCCATTTTCCTTGCATTCACAGAACCCTTAGTTGTTTCCCTAACTAGTACGCTAGAGCTCTGCTAGGGTTTGTTCCCGTCTCGAACCAGTCCGTCCCAAGAGCTCAAGTAGCGATTTCTACTCCACATAAGTGACTATAAACCTACTGTACTTACTTCTAAAGCTTTACATTCGTTTTTCCACCGATTAAAGTTCGAAAATAATCGTGTCCTCCGCTGTTCCGCCAGTTCTGCAAGTCCGTCTTTCAAGTTGTTGTGCTCCGACGTCCCGTGTCGAAGTTTTGTTAGCCCTTTTCCAGGTACGGGAAGTTAGGGTTTCTAGTTCCAGTCGTTTTGGTCTGTGTTGAGTTGGTTGCTGATTGTATGGTTTAGTCCTTCGATTTGATGCGTGAGAATACTTTGTATGTTTGGTTGGTTTGAAAAACATGGCTGCTGCAGGTGAAACAGTGGCAAGACCTGTTAATCTCGCCTAAGCGAGCCAGTCTCGCCTAGGCGAGACAAACGGGGGTTCGCCCAAACCAGTTTGCGCGAGAGGTCGCCCAGGCGACCCGCTCAAATTTTTGAGCGAGCGAGCATCTCGCCCAGGCGAGAGGGGTCTCGCCTAAGCGAGATCCCGCATTGTTTCCTGATGCTCTTTTCGAGCCCTCGCCTAGGCGAAGGGAACTCGCCTGAGCGAGACCCTTCAGCCTGAGCGAGGGATTGGGCGAGACAGTGTGGTGTTGGGTTGTGTATTTACTCACTTATGATTGGAATTGTTTGGGTATGACTGCCATGATGAGATGCATGTACATATGTATGGATATATGCCTAATGGTTTGCTATATATGCGTGACATGATTCATAAATGATGAATGATGGGTGTTGGGGGAACTTGGCATGTGAAATGAATGTGTGGTTTGGAACTAAAGGAACATGGTATTGATATGAGATGAGGCCCTAGACTCATGGGGTGGTGATGATCAAAGGTATGGATTCGAAATGTGATACGTATGAGGAATTAATCTCAGGGGTTGGTATGGAATTGTAAATATGATTTAATGTTCTTTTATTTCTGATTTATGAATGTTGGTCTATGTCAGCGTGTAAATTCCTTGGGGTCTCTAGGTGAGACCTTCGGGGTTGCGCTTCAGTGGTCGGGACGTAATCCCATGGCCCTGGTAGTGGGTGCCCATGGTGGTGCATGATTCAAGTTAAGGTTGCATCCTGACACTAGCGAACTGACTCCTGTGGTGAAAGTAGCAGGAGGCCTGAAATTCACTAAGGGCTAACCTTGTGGTGAGGGAAAATTGATCAATCGTAACACTTGTAACACATAACTCGGGGGTGAGCAGCTCGGAGGTGAGTAGAGGTATCCACCACAAGTGCAAGCATCCGCTGAATCCGACCAGGTTATACGTATCCAGATGAGTCGAGTCGAGTCGTAGTGTATTGAATGAAGAGTCATGACATGCTTGGTTGTTGTATGGGTATGGGATGGTGAAAATATAATTGACTGTATGATGAATATGTTATTAGCTCTAGCTTACTTGTGTTTTGTTGTATGGTTGTATTGTATGTGGCTGTTCTCTTGCGATGATCATCAATTTAATTGATGGGAGCAGATGGGCGAGGTTCCCGCGGTCAACAAGGAAATGACGATTTCGCTGCTTAGCCATCGGGGCTGGATTTTATATTTCTTTCCTTCATGTTTTTCGTTAGAGCTACGACCCATGTATTGTTACGCCTTGCTACCCTTTTTCTCTTTTGTCAGACTTTTATTTGGTGTTCCCTTGGCATCGTGGTGTGCCCGGTTTGTAGGAGTTGTGTTAAAGACCTCAAGACTACGCTACATTGTTATCTTTGAGTGATGTTTCCTTTAATTTTGCGCTTTAAATTAAATGGGACATTACACTTTTTAGGTTGTTAATTATGCATGCTTTATTTACATATAAGTTTCATCCTTGATTAGAGTAATTAATCTAGCTACTAGTGAATACTGTTGTTCTACCTCTCTAACCATATACTAACTAACCATGGTGGAATCAAGATAATTTAATTTGGTAACTAACTTCGTTAAAATAGTTGTTGCATTGGAAAGGTTAAGTTTTCAAACCCATCTTATTAGCTATTGTACTCTTCCAAGTCCAATCATGAAAATTAATTAATTATCTATTTGACTTTTTATAATTGTCTTTTAAATAAAGAACACTAATTAAAAAGTTGCTTCACTATGTTTTTGTTTTTAAAATTCAGGATAAAAATTTATTTTAAGTTTTCCATTTTTTATTTTTTTAATCCTTTAAAACCTAACAAAAATGACTATACTAAAACTCTATTTTACTAAATTTAAAAGATTAAAATAATCTCTTATTAATTTAAAAAATTAACTAGAAACTTTTCTAAGAACTAAAAACACAATTGAATGAATAAATAAAGCAACAAGTCATTACTCTCTCAACCACTATATTATTCGGCACTAAATAGAAAAAGTGCCACGGAATACATCTTATCTTATACTATTTTGTCTTATTCATTTATGATTTTTCTTTTATTTTCATTATGTTTTAAGTCAATTCACCACCCAATTTATGACAACATTAAGTTGATGTTACAACCACCATAAAATAAAATGACGCTCATCCACCACATTAATATCAAAGTACTGAAATATACATGAATAAATTGATTTGAAAATGCCGTTAATCAAATTTTCCATCGTTATCTTGAATTCTGTTCTTTGTTTTATATTTTATTAACTCAATTTTTTTCTTTTCCATCTTGCTCAACCAATAAGCCAAACCGAACTCTTCCATCGTTTTTCGGGGGTAAGCGTAGAAAAAAAAACGATCGAAGTTTTCGCAAATTGGACTCTGGAAATTTGAAAATAAGTAGAGATTTAAAGATACCAACTTACCAAGTTTATCAATTCGCATGCACAAGCTTGTTTTTAATTTAAAGTAATCATGAAATTGAACATTCATTAGTCTTTAAACATAAGAGATCTACGCCATAAATTTATGCAAACAAGAAGTTAAGAATAAGCAGAAAAGAAGAAAGCACAAAAATGAAAGCCTAAACAAGAGAAATATTGTTTTGATTGAAAGCTCAAAAGTTAGTGAGAATTGAGTTGAGAAGGAAAAAGAAGAGAGTTTGGGTTTAGAAAAATATAAGGCAAAGAAAGAAGAAAAGATGGAAGCATGGAATTGCTTGAAGAAAGAAGAGAAAACATATGTTTGTTTCCATTGCAAGGAACTAAAAGCCCCCTCCCACTTCTCGTACATGGCTATCTATATATATATATAATAGGACAAAGTTATAGAAAAATATTATATTGATTTGTTTTTTTTAAGGATTATTTCTTCTACCAACATCACCAAACTCATGTTTTGCCTCAAGTTTGATCATAAATTTTGATTAAGAAAAACTTTGTTTAAATCTTTATTATGATTGTTTTCGGCTAATAATCTAAGTTAGAAAAATATTTTAATTAACAGTGATAAAAAAAGTCAATAAAAATATAATTTATTTTGAACGGGAGAAAACAAATATAGAAAGTACTTAAAACGTGCTCTTGTAATATTGGAACAAAAAAGAGGAAATTATTACAAGGTAAGTAGTATGATGATGATGATTTTAGCTCATAATTAATCAAATTAATAAAATAATTTAAATAATTACTCTAAGATCAGTAAATTCCAGTAAAGATTAACTAAATATCTTTGATTTACTGTAAAAGTTCAACAAGAGACATTTTAGCCGAAATAAATTATGTGAAACTAGTGAAAACATATTACTTCAACATTTGTATCTACACATATTTATTATATTAAAATAACATTTTTTAATATATATATATATATATATATAATAAATAATTTATAAAAATATGAGTTAAAAGTTTATATGGTTATTTTTTTAATGTAATTATTTTTGTGGAGGGATTATACTGTTATCTTTTAATAAAAAAGTTGTATAGCTATGTTTTTTTTTATCAAATAGTGAAATTCTTTTAATTTAATTAAATTAAAAATGACAAAAAAACAGATATAAAAATTGTATTTGTTTATACAAAGTGAATTCAGGGTATACTATTAAAGAAAAAAGACTTGGGATAAAAGTAACTAAATTATATTTCATATAAATAATCATAATAATCTTTTTATTATAAATTGGGTCTGTGCGTGAGTCCAGTCCTAAAGCCCATTGTTAATAAACGTAAAGCAATTTTTAAGAAAACAATTATGGATATAAAAAGAAAATATTATTAAAAAATAATAAAAGTTATATTAAGTAAACGAATTAGTAAAAACTTTGGCATGGTTTTTAGACGTCAGTGTCACACGTGCAAATGGGAGAGGATTAAATACATAACCAGATAAAGATCTGCAACTTGAATTTAATTTAAATTTAACAATTAATTTATAATGAAAATGATTGGAATGTTAAAAAAAGAGAAAAAAAACTTGAGATGAGTGGCAATACTGGATAACATTAATGGTACTTGGCCGCAAGTTATATATTATACCTTTCTTTTAGCATTTAATAAACTAACACATGATTAAAAAATATATGTATATATTTAACGTGACTTATTTCCTATGAAAGATGCTTCTATTTTGGAAACGTGACATTTCTTATCTAACAATGGCGACTAGCCCTCGATCTACAGCATTTCATTTTATACTCTCATCATTCTTCCAAATTATTTAAAAAATTATATTAAAATTTTCCCCTCTTATTAACCATCAAGCAATCAATAAAAATATTAAATCCAAACTTAAATAATGTTTAAATGAAAAATTTTCAATCTAAATACTTTACTTTAAATGGCTAAAAATAAAATTTTGCCTGCTTTGATCATTTAAATGGACTAGGTGATTTATTTTGAGAAATGATAAAATGAACTAATAGTTAGAAGGAAGTGAAAGATGAAATAAGTTGTAAGTTAAACTTTTTTCGCTAACAATTGTCGATTTATTTTTATTATTAATTAATTTATTAATAAATAGTTAAAATAAAAATCTCTTATTGCTGCTTAACTTTATAAATTAGATAATTTATTTAAATTATTACTCATTTATCGTTAACAATGAAATTGATTAACTTACGTAACTAATTGTGTACCTATGTTTTACATAGAAATACGTAAATATAATTTGTATACCGTGTACTATTTTATTCTATTCTATCTTATTGTTTAAAACAGTCTTGAATAAAAATAGAAGTGGTTTGATGAAAAGAGAGACGGTAAGGAACGAAGGAATTTGAGATAAAGCTGTTCCGGTTAGCAAACTCAGTTGGAATTCACTACCAGACCGATTTTTACTTCTTCTAGCTCTCAATTTCTCCGTCCCCCTCCTTAGGCTTCCTTTTGGTCCTTTTATGCGGCTTCTTGTAACCTCCAGTAACCAACCCCGATTCCTCCAGAACTGCTCCTATTTTCTAAACGTTTATCCAGGGAATCAGCCAAGTAACCGCCCAGTCCTTCGATAATCTCTGGATTTTCTCCTCAATGTGGGGAGACTGCATCCTATATCTCAGGGTCATCTCATAGTGGGCCTTTGTTAGGTCTCCAAAGGTGCTGACCTGGTCTACCGCTGAAAGAGCAACGTTTAACTTTGCTCTCCGAGTTCGGTTGTGGCGCTGGACGTTGGGGTCCTATCTAGACGTATCCTCAGTTGACCTAACAGACAGGTCCGAGCTAACTATACATGTGTTTAACACATCAGCCAAGTCGGAATCTGAGCTGGCTATATCACAATTGAAACAATCAGCCAGATCGGAATCCGAGCTGGTCTCCTCCCAGTACACAACCCTCCGACCCTTCGTCGGGTGTGCCAGGCTAAGGGTCGCATCCTAGACTTTGATTGGACGTTTCTGACAACATTTATTATCCTTTACCTAACCATTACACGTGTTAGCCATCGACTGGGTGGACCTTTTGAATCGTGCGGTCCTTTTTTAAACCTGAAAAGTAACCGTTCCCAGGCCTTTTATCTTCTAACATAACCACCTCACGTGCCAGAAGGAAACTCTTCAAGCGGACTCTTGTTCTTGTTCTTCCGTTCGTCAAACCAGTTTCGCGCATTCCTTTCTTCCAGGTATTCCTTCCTTTCTATGCTCCTTTTTCTTTTGTTCATCACCATAGTTTGGTACTTGACGGTTCTGAAGTTGTGCTCAACGAGTGAAGGAATCTTTGAACTGTGTTACACCTCAAGTTTTAGGGATTTGGCTAGGGTTTCTGTTCTCGCAGTCCTTACCCAAAGTCTCGCACAAAACAGAGTTGAGTTTGTTTTTTTCCATTTCGCTACTCTACTTGTTTCAATCTTGGCCTGTTTCCTTTTTCAGATTAGGCCATCTGCTTTTTCTCCTCGCGTTTTAATTTCTGGGCGAAAGTTTTAGGGGTTTTAGGTTTTGAGATGACATCCTACGATTCGCAATATCCTTGGGCTTCTTTGAGTTTGAA
>Ga0209589_1014123_pt1 | contig 10147 bp, 13 predicted proteins | sample CowpeawhiteBW_FD_187525 | JGI IMG/M metagenome (GOLD analysis project Ga0209589, IMG submission 187525) | Root nodule microbial communities of legume samples collected from California USA - Cow pea white BW (SPAdes) (version 2) | ecosystem: Host-associated > Plants > Roots > Nodule | place: USA...
CAAATAAACATAGATTAGCATGTTGGCTTAAGTCAAGTCAACTATAGTCAACAAGTCAAACCTAGTCAAAGGTCAACAAGTCAACTAAAGTTGATTCAACTAAGTCAACTTAGGAAATCAAAAATAGGAAACACAAATGAAAGGGATGAAGGATTAGTGAACTTCCTTTCTAAACATGCTTAGTCTTCTTAAGCATGTGCCTTCATCCTTGGTTGGAGTCAATCCTTCATCAACTTTGCCTGCCAACACTACCCCACCTTGATATGTAACAATAAATAATTCCATGCATTGTGTTTGACAAATTTGCTTCTCATCAGCGGACCAAATGCATAGTAAAGCGCATTAATTGGTTAACTAAAAACACAATTTGGTAACCCAATTATACAATGCATTGGGCCTTATTTAAATAAAAGAAACTACATCAACAAGGCGTATTAGTCATCCTCCATTTGGCCCATACGCATTTCACATCACACCCTCCTTCTTCGAGAAGATTCGTTCCGAATCTTAAGACTTTATTTTTCTACTAGTTTTAGTATAATTTTATTGTGATCTTATGAAGGACTTTATTTTTCCACAACTTGAAACTAATTCTCTTCCTCTAGGATCAAATTCAATTTGAATATATTCATCTCTGTTCCTTTCCAATGGTTGCAATTCTTGGAGCACATTGCTTGCCAACACTACCCCACCTTGATATGTAACAGAAAATAATTCCATGCGTTGTTGTGTTTGACGAATTTGCTTCTCATCAACGGACCAAATGCATAATAAAGCACTATGGACAAGCTTCCTTTTCAAACATGGGAGTTGGTGTGTTTCATTCACATGCATATGCTTTTGTTCATTTAAAATGACATCACAAACTGTAGAAGAAAAAACATTGACAAATAAACTTTCCATCATATTTTTCTCTACTTCGATTTCTTTTTCTTCATTTCCCCTTCCTTCTGCAGTTTTTATTGCTTCTTTTTTTATTCTTTCTGTTTCTATTTTCTCCTTCAGCCTATGTTGATCCTTACTGACTTGTCGTGGTGTCATAAATCTCAACTTCACTTTATGTCCCTCGTGCCTCAAATAAAGGGAACGATCATCAAGATTGAGTATTTTAAAACGAAGCCATGCCCATTCCAAAAGAAGATGACAAGAGTCCATGGGAGCAACATCACATAATACTTCTTTCACACACTGCTCTGTACTGAATTTGATCCATGCTTGATTCGGATGAAAGGTTGTTGGTAACTGCAGTTTCTCCACCAATCTTTGGCTCACAACATTGTTGTCGCTTCCGTACGCGATTGCAACTAAACACGAGTGGCCTTCAATTAAACACCTTGTATAATAAACTTCCATTCCTATTCCAAATCTAGATAGCCAGGCACTGAATTCCAAATGATGTGAAGGCAGAGGGTTGGATTCGTTTTGCTGGTCTATCAAGGTTGGAATGCTAATAAGCAAGAAATTTGAGAAATTATTTAAAACGAAAAAATGGAAACATATAAGAACATGGTGAGGAAATTGATCGACATCACACTTCGAAGAATGGAAGATAAGCCTAAGACTTTAAACACACATACTGATAAAGCACCTTTGACAAAACTCAGGGATTCATGAATCTCTCAAGAACTTAGGAGAATCACTCTCACTAAGATAGAAGAAATAAAACTGATATTTTCTGAATAAAACGCAACTAGCTTTAATTGATGAAAGTGGTTCAGTTTATATAGGAGCTTTAACCATCAAAATGACAAAAGACACATAAATTTCAATTACAACCCACTTAAAGCTATTAATGATCCAATCAAGCTAATAATGATCCACTACTTAATGTTTGATTGTAACTGAAATTAAGGCTACCGAAAGTCATCTACAAACTTTAAGCAATAGTCCTCTTGATCTTCCAAAGGCTGGTTCTTTAGTTGGCTTGTGGACCCTTATTACAACTTGAAAATAAAGCAAAACTAAAGCGCATTAATTGGTTAAGCCAAAACACAATTTGGTAAGCCAATTTTACAAAGCATTGGGCCCTTGTTTAAATAAAAGAAACTGCATCAACATGGCGCATTAGTCATCCTCCATTTGGCCCATACGCAATTAATACCATACCCTCGTTCTTCGAGAAGATTCGTCCTGAATCTTAAGACTTTATTTTTCTACTAGTTTTAGTATAAGTTTATTGTGATCTTGTGCAGTACTTTATTTTTCCACAACTTGAAACTAATTCTCTTCCTCCAGAATCAAATTCACCTTGAATATATTCTTCTTTGTTCCTTTCCAATGGTTGCAATCCGTGGAGCACTTTGCCTGCCAACACTACCCCTCCTTGATATGTAACAATAAATAATTCCATGCGTTGTGTTTGACGAATTTGCTTGTCATCAGCGGCCTAAATGCATAATAAAGCACTATGGACAAGCTTCCTTTTCAACCATGGAAGTTGATGTGTTTCATTCACATGCATATCCTTTTGTTCATGTAAAATGACATCACAAACTGTAGAAGAAAAAACGTTGACAAATAAACTTTCCATCATATTTTTCTCTACTTCCATTTCTTTTTCTTCATTTTCCCTTCCTTCTGCCATTTTTATTGCTTCTTTTTTTATTCTTTCTTTTTCTATATTCTCGTTCCGCCTATGTTGATCCTTATTGACTTGCCTTGGTGTCATAAATCTCAACTTCACTTTATTTCCCTCGTGCCTCAAATAAAGGGAACGTTCATCAAGATTGAGTGTTTTAAAACGAAGCCATGCCCATTCCAAAAGAAGATGACAAGAGTCCATGGGAGCAACAACATATAATACTTCTTTCACACACTACTCTGTACTGGATTTGATCCATGCTTGATTCGGATGAAAGGTTGTTGGAAACTGCAGTTTCTCCACCAATCTTTAGCTCACAACATTGTTGTCGCTTCTGTACGCAAATGCAACTGAACATGGGTGGCGTTCAATTAAACACCTTGTATAATACACTTCCATTCCTATTCCAAATCTAGATAGTCAGGCACTTAATACCAAATGATGTGAATGCAGAGGTTTGGATTCGTTTTACTGATCTATCAAGGTTGGAATGCTAATAAGCAAGAAATTTGAGAAATTATTTAAATCGAAAGAATGGAAACATATAAGACGATGGAGCGAAAATTGATCGACATCACACTTCCAAGAATGGCAGATAAGCCTAAGAGTGTAAACACACATAGTGATAAATGACCTTTGACAAAACTCAGGGATTCTTGAATCACTCAAGAACTTAGGAGAATCACTCTCACTAAGATAGAAGAGTTAGGTGCTATGGGCTTATAGGTGCACCTCTCAATCATCAACAAACGAATCCCCATTCAGCCTAGTCTACGGTGCAGACGCCATGATACCAGTTGAAATTGGCGAACCATCCCTGCGCCGAGAACTATACGACGCAACCCAAAATCACCAAAACATGGCCATACATCTCGACCTTCTACCCGAACTCAGAGAAAAAGCCCAGATACGCAATTTAGCTGCCAAACAACGAGCTGTCAGGAAATATAATGCAAACCTATGTCCATGATCATTCGTCATCGGGGACCTAGTATGGAGAATGGCCAGCAGTGCTAGAAAGAAGGATGGCAAGTTCTCCGCCAATTGGGACGGCCCATACCGCATACGCGAAGATGTAGGAGGAGGAGCTTATCACCTAGAACACTTATTCGGGGAATGTATCCCACCTCAAATTCTACTTCAGTTGAATGTATATTGTAATCGAACCAATACTTGTAACCTTGGGTGTACTCTTTTTCCTCACCTGGTCTTTTTTCCCTAAGGAGGGTTTTGGCCAGGGAGGTTTTAACGAGGCACCCCTATTCAATAAATAAAAAGATGGGTTCTCAACTATACGACTTTTCCACGTGTTTTCTCTCACATTCGTTTAAGTTCCCCACCCTTACCCCAAGTAAGCGGCCTGGGTCGAACACCCTTATCTAATGCTCAATTCATTTAAGTTCCCCACCCTTACCCCAAGTAAGCGGCCTAGGTCGAACACCCTTATCTAATGCTTAATTCGTTTAAGTTCCCCACCCTTACCCCTAGTAAGCGGCCTAGGTCGAACACCCTTATCTCGTGCTTAATTCGTTTAAGTTCCCCACCCTTACCCCAAGTAAGCGGCCTGGGTTGAACACCCTTACCTTATGCTTAATTCGTTTAAGTTCCCCACCCTTACCCCAAGTAAGCGGCCTAGGTCGAACACCCTTATCTAATGCTTAATTCGTTTAAGTTCCCCACCCTTACCCCAAGTAAGCAGCCTGGGTCGAACGCCCTTACCTTATGCTTAATTCGTTTAAATTCCCCACCCTTACCCCAAGTAAGCGGCCTGGGTCGAACACCCTTATCTAATGCTTAATTCGTTTAAGTTCCCTACCCTTACCCCAAGTAAGCGGCCTGGGTCAAACACCCTTATCTAATGCTTAATTCGTTTAAGTTCCCCACCCTTACCCCTAGTAAGCGGCCTAGGTCGAACACCCTTATCTCGTGTTTAATTCGTTTATGTTTCCCACCCTTACCCCAAGTAAGCGGCTTGGGTCGAACACCCTTATCTAATGCTTAATTCGTTTAAGTTCCCCACCCTTACCCCAAGTAAGCGGCCTGGGTCAAACACCCTTAACATACAATCCATTGCGTCACACATACACAATAACATACAAAACATTAATCGCATTAAACATAAACACAAAGTATACCAACGTAACATAATGTACCAGCTATTACAGACATAGGCTCAAATATTTTCAAATCAATAAAAGTTAAAGTCCTATTCTGTCGCATCAGGAGCCACCTCTCCAGCATCAACCGCCTTATTCACCTCTTCAGCCACCTTCTCCTCCACCCTCGCTTCCGCTTCCTCACCATCATTGCCTTCATCTTCATTCACAAGCCTCCCGTCAATGACATCTTTGTTGACATCAAACTTCACGTCTGTAACATCTATCTCCCCATGGAAAAATGCCGCTTGGCGTAGTCCTTTCTCAAAACCGTTAATATGTTCTTGTATGATGCTATTCTTCAGATCATCGAGCTCACCAACAGCTCTGTCATACTTCTCCTTCAAATCGTCGCAATCTTCCTCCAATTCCCCTATTCTCTTGTTCAGTTTCTCCTCAGAATCCAAACAGCGAACCCTCCATGTCGCCAGCCTCTTTCTCTCTACATCCCAACTCTCCTTTGCTTTCTCTAGCGCAGTCTTCTCCTCCTCTAGCTTGTCAACCTTCCCCTGCAACTCCTCCACCTTTTCTCAGCCCCCCTCCTTCACTCCCCTCATGTATAGAGACCCCACACGGTAGCTCAATACTAAGGCCTTACTTCCAAACTCGACCATCGTCCTCACGATATGGTCCGCATCCATGCCGTCAATAGAATTTACAATGGTATCTGGGAGGGTAATTCAAATATCCGACCTTTTCTCCCCACTGGCCGACCCTGCTCCACTAGCCGACCCAGTCCCGAGCAAGGCCGCCCTCACCCTCTTCACGTCTTTTCGCTTCCTTTGTCGAGTCGGCAACTCAACCTTCCTCTTCGTCCCGCCGTGCACATGCACCTCCATGACAGACTCCTACAGATTGGGAACATCAGTCTTCCCAACTGCCTTGGCCTTAGCGGCCATCTCCTTCCTCAACGATTGAAAAAGCGCCAAGTTTTTCTTTCCAGATTGTGCCATGTGTCCTACAATAATACATTACAACTCGGATCAAAAAAACTTAGAATTGTTAACACAGTTTAAGTAATAAACAGATACCTTCAATATCTATTATCGGATACACCGAATTATAAACTCTAACTAGGCCCTTAGTGGGCAACTTATCAACAAACTTCAACAAGATCTTCACCACCTCCTTATCACCCGCCGATAACTCGTCCATCCCCATGTCTTTATACTAAGAAGGGTTGCCCGTCCAACTAAAAGGGAATTTTGTACTCCCATCTGCGTTCAAAAAATGAGCTTTGCCTCCTTCTTTAACGACAACCTTGAAGTACCCGTCCTTGAAATGTTTGAAAGACTGGGAAAATGCATCCAGTCTGCTGATACTGGGACGACTTATCAAAGCTAGCCATGTAGTCCGTCGGCGGGGTCTGGTGTCGTAGAAATACAAAAAAGCGTAAGGAGAGGGCTCCAAGTATAAGGATTGGCAAAAGATGCGGAAAGCTTGCAAGTAGGCCCAACTATTCGGATGCAGCTGCGTAGGTGCCACATTCAGTGCGCGCAGTACACCCATAGTGAAACCATCTAACAGTAACCGCACATGAAGTTGAGAAAAATGGCACATATACATGTAGAAAAACTTCTCTGTAACACCCTCTTGCCCATGACATACTCGTTCGATAACACTAACTCTCTCTAGGGAAACGATGTCCCCACTGACGCCCTTAGAGATGACAAGTGTGCAGTTTAACCAGGAGTTCAGTAGACGAGACCACCGGAACAAAGATGATTGGTTGCGGACGTCGGCAACCGCCCACCCATAGCCGCCTTTAGCCAGCCAGTTACTTTCTGCCAATTCTTCAGGGGGGATCTTCTCGAACCTCCCTCACCGTCTCCATTGGAATCCCACTTATCATGCCCCAAGAACTTGTACCCTCTTCATCAAATTGCCTACCCCTACTTCTCTCCGACTTCGTACTCTCACTACTACTAGATGTAGACAACGATATACTATCGCTACTAGACATACCTGTTTTCGTGTTTACGGGGAGATGTCGGCTGAATTTGGGAACTAGTTAGACAGTATGATGCACACAAGACCTCTGAATTCAAAACTATCGCAAATGAACCAAGTAACCCCTCACTCATTTTGAAACCTATATTTATAGTCCAGGATCCCAAACAATGAAAACCCCTTCCCGCCAAAACAATACCCATACTAATCGACACCATCATTGCGAAAGACATAACTTTTAAAAACGATGGCGCCAGAACTTCTTGATTTGACCCCTGACACCACTTCACCTACCTTCAAATGAATACCACTTTCTTAGCCTTAACACTGTTCATCACACTTAAAGGCTGGGGGACTGGTGTATCACACCTAGCCGGTTTCACCATCTTATCATACCAACACATATCACCCTTGACCGACAACTGATATCAAACAAGGCTGGGGGACTGGTGTACCACACCTATCTAAACTCGACCAGATAAGTAAACAATGCATATACCAAGGCAGCCAAGTACTCAGCCTAGGCCGAGTCAGCCTAACTTGTACCAGCTCTAACCTAAACATCTAGAGGAACAACCTACACCTCATATAACTAACGTAAGCCATCAAGATCAGTAGCCGGCCTAGGCCCGCTACTCCAACAGATCTGGTAAGATTAAAGCCCAGACCGACCACTCAAATAAACTTAGTGAAAATAGAAGCCCCCGCGTTCAATAGGTCTTAAGGGCCTGGGTTAGGGCCCAGACCCACTCACAGCCCAAGCTAGAGCCCAAGTCAAGGTCCGGCCCATGAGGTAATCACACACCATTAATGCTCTATAAATATGAGTGGACCCCAATAATTAAAGGTACACATTCATTAATCAGTGATTTGACCTTCTAAGAGCTTTGACTTACTTGAGCTTCGGAGACTCTTCTGCATGTAACCCCTTATGGGTTCAAGATGGCATGTACCAACCGGGAAGAGACCAACTGAGGAGATAACGGACTACATGGTAAGGTGATGTTTGTGCCTGACTCATCTAATTTGTTCTTCTGCAGGAACAGTAACAATAAATAATTCCATGCGTTGTGTTTGACGAATTTGCTTCTCATCAACGGACCGAATGCATAATAAAGCACTATGGACAAGCTTCCTTTTCAAACATGGAAGTTGGTGTGTTTCATTCACATGCATATCCTTTTGTTCATGTAAAATGACATCACAAACTGTAGAAGAAAAAACATTGACAAGTAAGCTTTCCATCATATTTTCCTCTACTTCCATTTCTTTTTCTTCATTTTCCCTTCCTTCTGCAATTTTTATTGCTTCTTTTTTTATTCTTTCTTTTCCTAAGATAAAGGACCTTTGACAAAACTAAGGGATTCTTGAATCACTCAAGAACTTAGGAGAATCGCTCTCACTAAGATAGAAGAAATAGAACTCTGATATTTTCAGAATAAAACGCAACTTGCTTTCATTGATGAAAGTGCTTCAGTTTATATAGGAGCTTTAACCATCAGAATCACAAAAGACACATCAATTTCAATTACAACCCACTTAAAGCTATTAATGATCCACTCAAGCTAATCATGATCCACGAATTAACGGTTGATTGTAACTGAAATTAAGGCTACCGAAAGTCATCTACAAACTTTAAGCAATGGTCCTCTTGATCTTCCAAAGGCTGGTTCTTAAGTTGGCATGTGGACCCTTATTACAACTTGAAAATAAAGCAAAACTAAAGCGCATTAATTGGTTAAGCCAAAACACAATTTGGTAAGCCAATTTTACAAAGCATTGCGCCCATATTTAAATAAAAGAAACTGCATCAACATGGCGCATTAGTCATCCTCCATTTGTCCCATACGCAATTCACCCCATACCCTTCTTCTTCGAGAAGATTCGTCCTGAATCTTAAGACTTTATTTTTCTACTAGTTTTAGTATAAGTTTATTGTGATCTTGTGAAGGACTTTATTTTTCCACAACTTGAAACTAATTCTCTTCCTCCAGGATCAAATTCAATTTGAATATATTCATCTTTGTTCCTTTCCAAAGGTTGCAATCCGTGGAGCACTTTGCCTGCCAACACTACCCTACCTTGATATGTAACAATAAATAATTTCATGCGTTGTGTTTGACGAATTTGCTTCTCATCAGCGGAGCTAATGCATACTAAAGCAAAATGGACAAGCTTCCTTTTCAAAAGTGGAAGTTGGTGTGTTTTATTGACATGCATGTCCTTTTGTTCATGTAAAATGACATCACAAACTGTAGAAGAAAAAACATTGAAAAATAAACTTTCAATCATATTTTTCTCTACTTCCATTTTTTTTGCTTCATTTTCCTTTCCTTCTGCGGTTTTTATTGGTTCTTTTTTTATTCTTTCTTTTTCTTTTTTGTCCTTCCGCCTATGTTGATCCTTACTGACTTGCCCTGGTGTCGTAAATCTCAACTTCGCTTTATGTCCCTCGTGCCTCAAATAAAGGGAACGTTCATCAAGATTGAAGTCATGCCCATTCCAAAAGAAGATGACAAGAGTCCATGGGAGCAACATCACATAATACTTCTTTCACACACTACTCTGTACTGAATTTGATCCATGCTTGATTCGGATGAAAGGTTGTTGGTAACTGCAGTTTCTCCACCAGCCTTTGGCTCACAACATTGTTGTCGCTTCTGTACGCGAATGCAACTAAACATGGGTGGCCTTCAATTAAACACCTTGTATAATAAACTTCCATTCCTATTCCAAATCTAGATAGCCAGGCACTGAATACCAAATGATGTGAATACAGAGGGTTGGATTCGTTTTACTGATCTATCAAGGTTGGAATGCTAATAAGCAAGAAATTTGAGAAATTATTTAAAACGAAAAAATGGAAACATATAAGAAGATGGAGCGGAAATTGATCGACATCACACTTCCAAGAATGGAAGATAAGCCTAAGAGTTTAAACACAAATAGTGATAAAGGACCTTTGACAAAACTCAGGGATTCTTGAATCACTCAAGAACTTAGGAGAATCACTCTCACTAAGATAGAAGAAATAAAACTCTGATGTCTTCTGAATAAAGTGCAACTTGCTTTCATTGATGAAAGTGGTTCAGTTTATATAGGAGCTTTAACCATCAGAATGACAAAAGACACATAAATTTCAATTACAACCTACTTAAAGCTATTAATGATCCACTCAAGCTAATAATGATCCACTACTTAATAGTTGATTGTAACTAAAATTAAGGCTACCGAATGTCATCTACAAAATTTAAGCAATGGTCCTGTTGATCTTCCAAAGGCTGGTTCTTAAGTTGGGATGTGGACCCTTATTACAACTTGAAAATAAAGCAAAACTAAAGCACATTAATTGGTTCAGCCAAAACACAATTTGGTAAGCCAATTTTACAAAGAAGTGACCCTTATTTAAATATAAGAAAATGCATCATCATGGCGCATTAGTTATCCTCCATTTGGCCCA
>Ga0209589_1014128_pt1 | contig 10142 bp, 6 predicted proteins | sample CowpeawhiteBW_FD_187525 | JGI IMG/M metagenome (GOLD analysis project Ga0209589, IMG submission 187525) | Root nodule microbial communities of legume samples collected from California USA - Cow pea white BW (SPAdes) (version 2) | ecosystem: Host-associated > Plants > Roots > Nodule | place: USA...
TTTAAATAAAAAAAAAAAAAAAGACATGTTCTAACATTTCGTCCTGAAAACAAAAAATTTTAACATTTTCAACCATATGTTAAAAATGTCACAAATGAGTTTTCGATATTTGATTTCTAGAAATTCCACTTACACACTACTTTTAATACGTAATTTTAAAAGTAAAGCATTAAATAAAAAAGCCCTCTTGTGCCTTCACTCTCAAAGGACCCTTTTGCCGTAATGGGAAATTACTTAAATTTTTTAGTTCAGAAAGGTGTGATCATAATCCAAAATACTTAAATATAAAAACACTATATATAAACTTTTAGGTCTATGAAGCTTTTATAAATTTGAGTATTTTTAATTAAGTTTAAAAAATTGTTTATTTTGAATATTTAAAATCTTTATATCTTTTAATTAAATTTTTATTATTATTCTTTTTGTAATTTAGTAGAATTACTCATTATCTTATCTATTTATACTTATGTATTAAAAAAATATGAGATTTTAAAATTAATAAAAAATTATATTATAATTAATATAAAATGAGAAATAAATTTTATTATTTTTGTTAAAATTATGTTAAATGAGAATAGTAAAAGTCAGTATCATCTTACATTAATTACAATATTATTTTATAATAAAAAAGTTATATTTTTAAATAAATCCCATAAATTAATATATTTTTTAGACCGTGTTCTTATGTGAGTGATTATTGTGTAGAGATGATAGGAAGCAAACCTGAAGAATATTTGTGTTCTTTTTCTTAGATTTGAAAGCGTATCACATCGACGATTTGAGAGATTTGTGGTTGCATCTCATCCTTTTGACATGCAAATATTAGAGAGTGATTGAGCTGATTTTACAGTATTGCCCTCGTTATTGACGGTGCTGCGAAGTCAAGTCTTAACATTATGGATCCGCACCTCTTTTTGGAATCAGATCTATTTTTGTGGATAACCACATCTATTTTTGCAGTGCTTCAATTAAACCTATCAACTTTTTGTTGGATCCGGTTCCAACTCTCTCAAGCCTTCCTTTTAACCAGTTCTATTTTCTGTAGAATCTATTCCATTCCATTCACTTTTTTTTTTGTGTCATTCCAACTCTGTCAAGCCACGCATTCCAACTATGTTTTCAATTAATAAATATTTATAATATTTGTATTTATGATAGTAATATATGAAAAACTAATTACAACTTATATAAACATCATTTTATTATACTTTTTTAACACCAAGGATAATTAGGTCATTCTACATTTTCATCTATTAAATTTAATTTTTTTAGTCACATCAATCAAATCCTTTACAAAAATTACTCTAAAATTCACTCTATTATCACTCTCAAATCCATAAAAAAGAATAACATAAATATCACCTTCTAATCAACCCAAATCAATCATCTCCCTCTTTCTCAAATCATCACTCACATAAGAGCACACCCTTAATAAAGTTATCATTAGTTACAATCTCTTTTAATTATATTTTTAAAGATTTTATGATTTTTTAAAATAAAATTTAAATAAAATTATATATATATATATATATAACTTTAATTTAATCTAAGAAAATATAAATTGAATTTTAACTTAATAAAACTTAAATCAGTAGAATATCCGCACCCGACCTATTTATAAAGGGATATTAAAATATCCGCTACCCATGAGTAACAAATACCGGCGTGTGTCAATATCTGTTGCAGATTTTATCCGTGAATATGAGTATTTTTGTCATCCCTACAAATGATAGAGAATACCATTATCTGCTCATGGGTAGACATGTCAAAGTGAGCCAACCCGACTCACACAGGTTGACTCACCACGAGTCGGGTTGAAAATGAGTGAACCTAACCCGGCTCACTTTATGGTGAGTCAAAAATTTTGTAACCCGGCTCAACCCACTAGGAGTTGGTGGGTTAAGTGGGTTGGCTCACCAACCCACATAAAAAAATTATTTATGTATTTATTTTTAAGTATTCAAATATTTAAATAATTTTTCAAACAATCCATGAGATGACAATCACAATAAAATCAAGAACAAATGTTTTCATCATGCTCATCACCAATATATGATGAATTGTTTTCAAGAAAATGTCCATATAGTCCAAGAAAACATGACTAACATTACACATTTTTGTCATATTATTCAACAAAATATAAATAAAAAAAAACTACACATTTTTGTCATACAAATCTAGAAAAATTTGCTTATAAGACGGTTGTTTGACTAATTTACTATAAAGATTATAATTAAAGATGAAAGTATCCACATATATAACTTGACAATCAAATTGATTAAACATTCAAACTATTCAAATATTATTGAGCAACATTCTAACATTTAAAAATATGAAATTATGAACTTATATAGTTAGAAGTAGTAAATAATTATTAAAAAAATAAAAGAACATTGTAAAAAAATGTTGATGGGTTAAGTGGGTCAACCCACCCACCCTCAATCCAGCTCGAACCCGTTTAATCTGTGGATTAAGTGATTCGGGTTGAGTTCAATCCATTTTTAAAAAAGTTAAATTTTTCTCAACCCAACCCAACTTAAATCCGTGATAAAATTGATTGACTCACGGATTGAAACCAATTTTAACATCTCTACTCATGGGTGTCCTAGACACTTCCTATCCTGATAATCGATTACCATTGTGTAGCTGAACGGTCGAGAACCTTTGCACCCATTGGATTGTGTTCCTAACCGTTCATCTTGTTGTGGTGTCATGATGACCGGTAGTAGCCGATCTGTCTTATTGGACTGAAAAATCATCCAACTTCGTAAGTTGGGTAGATTACATTAAAAAAAAACCATAAACATGATTAAGAGACATTGGACTGATATTAAACATCTCTTAATCAAAGTCTATTGAAAAAAATTATAAATAAGAATAAAAAAAATATAGTTATTGGTACATTTAATACATATTTAAGTTTGAGTTAATCTGTTTAACTATTTGATTTTGAACTAACTTGAGCGTCCTATTATGTTTAATAGGTACACCATATTGGTCTTAGACGAATAAAGTACTTTAATTGGGAGGGAAGGTCACGTAAGAAAATAGATAAAATTTGCATGAGAACGCTTATTCGAAACAGTAATATTTTATTAAAAGGTGTCATAATATTATTTTTCATAATTATGGTATATTTAATTAAACGTTTTTATTATTTTACGAAATTTTAGGTACCATATTTTCCCTAACTTTCCCAAATTCACTGAAACATCATGGTTCAGTATCTTACATTTAAAATAAATAAGAACTCACAGAAAAGAAATTGAACACCTCCACTAATAGAATCATACTCTTCAAGCACCAAATACATCAAAATTTAATGAATTTTTCTTATTATTTTGTATTAGCACAATGGAACAATAATAACAAAAAATGGACCACCAATCCATCTCTTAATATCAATATTCTTCATAATAAAAATACAAGAAGCAAGAAGGCACATGTATAATGAAAAAACTGGTTTTATTACTCTTTGATCGTAATTTCATGATTCCTACATGATAGCAAAAGCAGACGTTATGATGCATGCTTATCTGCAAATTACAAGATGAGAGAATCCTAATGCAGATTGCTCAACTACAAGTTCAAGGCAGATGTCTTCTAGTTGTTGGAGGACTTTCCAATCGAATATAATCATACATAATTCCTTCAAATAGAGATTTGGCATTTGACTGTGTCAAGTAGATGGTGTTTTTTCCTTTTACCAATTGATTACTATCTACACCTACACTATACAACTCATACAATCCATGGATGCCGTGCCTCGCTATGGCATTGTCACTGCCAATTAACTCTTGTGATGAGAAGTATGGAGGGTTTGAATTCGGCTTGTTGATCCTAACCTGATCATTTATCTCAAAACATGTTATAAACGATACTCATATATATACAGCAGAAAAAAAAGATCAATCATGGAAAAAGTAAATTGTTGTACCTCCAATCTAGAATTAGTGGCAGCTGCCAAGGCCAATTGCAGTGTGTAGTTTCCTCCCTCTATGATATTCTCAAGCTGGAACTGAATCTGCCATGTGGTTGGAACGAATTTGCCCGGTTCTGTGCTCCTGCATGCATCAGTGTGTAATTTAGAGGAGAAAACTAAACTGATGATGACAATCATAAAAATTTCTGTATGTTAAACAAAATTTACCTGGTAACTTGAGCATAAAACCAATTCTTATGATAGTCAGAAACACCGACTGTAAAAATGAGATCTTCTTTTGGATACAAATCAGCGTAACGTCCCCACAAACCGTATTGCCTAAACCTGTCACAGTAGAAATACTTTGGTAAAAACTGAAAATAGAGTGTGCATATTAGTATATACAAGTTAAAATTTGTTGTTGGCAATGAGTTTTTGGCTTACCCATTTTTGTTATCGTTTAGGTACAATTTGTTCTCAAGATCTGGGTAAGGGTCTGGTACATGGAACTCTGCAGCTGACCTATCCGGGATCCCAATTTCCCATAAAGTAGGACCATTTCTTGGAGGATTGTATACAAGAGAACCCAAGTTGATGTTGCCTCCTACACCACATTTTATATACAAGTTATTATCTTAGGAACCAAGTTATAATTATTTTTGGTATTTACTAACATCTCAAAAGCGTAAATTACTATGTAACTTATACTGAAAACTAACTTTTTTTCATTAAGGCTACAAAAGTGAACTATATTCTAATGCCATGCCATGAATCAATTGCTCCAAAAGTTTAAATCTTTGGATAAAAGCATAACTATTTTTATATATTTTACCTGGTTTGATATCAACATTGACTTCATATTTATAATTTCCAATGAAACCAGGGACCCATGCATACAAGTTGTAACTCCCAGGTACAATATTTGTAATTGAGAAGCTTCCATCTTTGTCGGTTTGAGTCCAGAATTGATAACCCTTTGAATATCGGTCAAACACATTTTAGCTGAATGCTTCACTAGTCATTCAAAATTCAACATATTAAAACTCACTACCTTGCTTTCTATTTGCCATGATCCTGCATCTCCAGGTAAAGCTAGACCAATGTAAGAACTTTCAGCTGGTTGAGCCATTCCCCTGATGAATTATATAAAGCAATTACCTATATAATTTGATCCTATGAAAACAAAGAATAAAATGAAGATAAATAAGGGATTGGCACATACCCATCATTAACTTGAAGCTTTCCTGACACCTTTCCCCGTTGTTGGGGTGGAAAGAAATCTTTTGATCCAATGAAATCATAAGGCCATTTTTTTTCTTCATTGGATAACTAATTTACCAAAGAACAACAATATATCGTGTCATAATATAATACTTCACTCTAATAATGTGCAATGAATAATCGTATGTGAGTGTTAAAGGTAAGAATAAGTACCTGTGTTACAGCATCTGACCACAGAGACTTAAACTGAGTTTTGGTTGGCACAGAGTTAAGGTAAACAAAAATTGGCCCAAAAACCTTCGTGTAAGTCTCCCCTTCATCAAATGCAGTGATTGCCTTCTTGCCAGCATAATGAGTGCTGGTAAACATCTGCACACAGAAAAAATAAAAAACCTAGTAGAAGAAGAACAACAACGAAAACAGAACTAAAGAAGTATTAATCTGAATGAAAATATTCAAACATGTTTAACATAGTATTATAATTTTCTGTAACATGCTTAATACCAGTTATCTACTTAATATAAGAGAAAACTCGATAAGGAATTGTTGATGCATGGAGGGATTCGTTAGGTCTTACGGAAAGAGAAGTTGAGCCAACATGAGAAGTGAGTTCTTGTTTAACGGGCCCACCATTGCGGAACTCATTACTGGGAGTTATCAACCAGAAACCCACTGGTGCTGAATCATCCTCTGTAATCCACCCATGAACAGAGTTATCTTTGTTCTCTGCCGAGTATTGGTATTTATCATCAACCTACAACCCAACAAACACGCGTTCGATTCATACACATTATGAGCAACAAAAAGAAAAATAGAAAAATTCAATGTCAATTCAACCAGATGCATAACCAATCACCTCTCCTCGAATTTGTGGGTCAGCTGCATGGGTTAAGAGAACAGCTTCAGGATACGCCAGCGCCTGGCCCGTTTTTCTATCTTCTGCAGTTGGCATCTTCCTTTGCCTTGTATCAGATAAGGCCATATAGTGGAACCTGCATCATTGGTTTGGTTGGTAATAAGTTAACCTTTGTTTTTTACGAGTCAATGAAAATTACTAACGTTAATTTTTGCAAAATCAAAGGCAAATTATGTTTTTTAACTTGTCTGACGGTAACAGTTTTGTAGTTACCTGTCTTCGTCGAGTTTGTAAACAGTTCTAATTTGATAAACCGTGACTGCAGGTAATCCTGGTGGACGATTAAATATTGCGTATGTATAAAACCCAGAATCGCCTCTTCGCAATATATACCTGCACCAAAATACGTTTATGTCAGACAATGTTGAGAAGCTAATTCTGCATTTGATTCAAAGTGTTTGAAAAATTTAGGTTTAAAATCCACACCTTAAGTCTATGTTTATGGGGACACTTGAGCCTTTCATGGAAGCACTCCATGTTTTTAGAAAGGAAACCTCCACCACAGTATCACTTGCTTCAATGACTGAGAACTTTGTCCCACTGAATCTGCAGCACAGTATCAATCATTAATTTGTCTCTTGAATTGCAACAGAGCATAAAGCATGCATGCATGCATGCATGCTTTTACTCTATTATTGGTTTTGCTATCTAGTGACTGAGAACTAATGACACGAATGACTGAATTTAAATTCGATATTCTCTTTCACTATTAATATATCATTTCACTAAGCAGATACAACAATCTTTTCCAAAATAATACAAACAGTGTACCTCTCAAAGATCCCAGATTTTCCTCCCTCGTTCCAAACAACGTCAAAGTACCTATAAAAAAGAAAAGTAAGGTTATTTATATATGAAAAACTAGCCATGACTTAATGTGGATCAAATTAACCTTTTTTCCATGATATACTTTGTAAGAAAATGGAACATAACTTCAATGTAATTTATTTAGCGTGAATAAGTGTAAGATATGTACATACCCTCTATCAAATTGATGGTTTTTTTGATCAAGTATATTTTGAGTTCCGTCATAGTATAGTCCAATAATATAGCCTCCGGGATTTGACAAATTCAGGGAAACTATGCCGTTTTCAATCACTACCTGAAAATCATCTCAAGACTTTAAACTGTTAAACCTAAGTATTTGACAACAAAATCAAAACAATTAATGGTTATTTCTTTATTTATTTTTTTTCAATATCCTGAACGAATTCTATCATTAAAAAGAACATTTATCACCTGGTCTTCATTTTTATTCAGCTTGACAGCAGCAGCAGTAGTCCTCAAACCCTTTCTGCAAGTGGGAAAAGCAGTTAAAAATCAAGTCAAGTCATTTCAAAGTGCGACGTTTTCATTTGACGGTATTCAAAAATAAAAAAGGGAACATAAGGACAATACTTGAGACTGAACTGAAATATTTTCCATAATTTTTTTATTAGAAAAAGATAAAACACCGAGTAACTTAAAAAAAGAAAAATAGGTATAAAAAGGTTATATTAAATATTAAATATTCAATTTATATTCAATTTATAATTAAATATTATAATTTATAATTGAATTTAAAAAATAATTAATAATAATGTCAATTTTATAAATGAAATAGTTCTATTTTAACAAAATTTGAGACTAAATTAAACAAAAATAATGAATATAAAGACTGAATTGAACAAAAATAATAAATATGGGGATTAAATTAAACAAAAATAAATAATACAACCACAAACTTGTATGTGACATTAGTATTGACACGTGACACAATTGTGACTTGACACGTGGACAATTTTTTTGAAATTAAAAAATTAAAAAAACTAGGAACTGACACGTGACATGTACGTTAACTATTTAAACACCATTAGTGAAAATGACCAAATTGACCATAATTTGACGAAAATGTGGACCTAATTGAACACAAAATGAAAATAGTGACCAAATTGAATAAAAACAATAAAAATAGTACACGTGGCATTAGTATCGGGATATCGAATATAGAGACTAAATTGAACAAAAATAACTAATATCGAGATTAAATTGAACAAAAATAAATAATACAACCACAAACTGATATGTGACACTAGTATTGACACGTGGACAATTTTTTTGAAATTAAAAAATTTTAAAAAATTAAAAAAAATTAAAAAAAAACTAGAAACTGACATGTGGCATGTACGATTCAAAATATTTAACTATTTAAACACCATTAGTGAAAATGAGCAAATTGACCATAATTTGACGAAAATATGAACCTAATTGAACACAAAACAAAAATAGGGACCAAATTGAATAAAAACAACAAAAATAGGGACCAAATACATATTTAAGCCTATATAATAAACAATGTAAGAGATGCATATATAGTAATAATAATAATAATAATACAATTTAATATTTAGTACTACAAAACGGTTTGTTGTTTCTCCTTTCCCAGCTATATGTTGTGCTTAATTATAAATTGTAATTCATGAAGAACGTTTTTGGAAACCTAGCTATTGGAATTGGAAACAAAACAATATCGCTTTGATCACTTGATTTAAAAAGAAAACGAAGAGAAAGACAAATACAATATGTTTCTCGTCAGTTAAAACATCAAAAAGAGAGAAATGGGGGAAGAAGAACATTTGAACTCACCTCAAAATGTTTTCATTTTGCTTGCTTGAAAAATTGAGGTAGAGATATGATTTTTCAAATAGGAATAATAATTTCTTGCTTATCTTTGTTTTAAATATGGGACTTGCTGACTGGTGTCCTAAGGACATTAATTAAGGATAGTTAATACGTATTGAAATTTACAACAATTCATAGTTAATTGTAATATTAAATAAAATTTGACCTAATCATAATTAATACAATTTTATTTTATTTAAAAGACAAGAAAATTCATAAATATTGTACAGTTGTTATAATATTTTATTTAATGTTTACCAATAAAAGTTAAACAATAATTAAATAATAAAATAACTATATTATAATGTTATTAAAAATTAAAATATAATTAAACATAAAAAAGTTTAAATTAATAAAAAACCAATAAAAATAGTATTAAACATTCAAAAAATTTACAAAAAATAAAAATGAAAATATCAATTTGAGATTTAATTGAGTCTCCAAAATGGTTATTTTTATTCCTTAAATATATAAAAGGATAATTTTGTCTTTATAAACTCAGTTTAATGCTTTTTATATTATTTTAATTAATAAAATTAATTATTCTAATTTTCAATGTAAAAATGACAAAATCAATGCACATTTATTATTCATTAACCAGTGTCCTGAGGGCACTTGTTAACATTATCCTTTATTTTTTTATCTTCTTTACTCTTTGATAACTTCTTGTAGGAGAATGTTATCCCGTGCCCTAAAAACACTAATTAAAAAATAATAAATGTGCATTAATTTTATAATTTTTACATTAAAAATTGGAAAAATTAATTTTATTAATTAAAATAATATAAATGTATATAACTGATTTTATAAAAACAAAAATATCTTTTAAAATCTCTAAGCAATAAAAATAACCATTTTGGAAACTCTATTAAATCTTAAATTAATACTTTAATTTTTTATATTTTGTATATCTTTTATATGTTTAATACTATTTTTTTTGTTGGTTTTTTTGTTAATTTAAATTTTTTATGTTTAATAATATTTTAATTTTTAATAACATTAAAATATAGTTTTTATTATTTAATTATTTTTTACCTTCTCTAAATATTAAATAAAATATTATAATTATTGTATAATACTTATGGATATTATTGTCTTTTAAATAAAATAAAATAATATTAATTGTTTTTATGTAAGATTTCATTTAATATTACAATTAAATATGAATTTTTAAAAATTTTGATGTGTATTAATTATCTTTAATAAGTATTTAATAAGTATCTTTGAACATTAGTTTGCAATACCCAAAAATAAATAAACAATATAGTCTGTGCATATAATCAGCTCGAAGAAATGTTTTATAAACATCTCACATATATATATATATCACATATATATATATATATATATATATATATATATATATATATATATATATATATATATATATGTCTTGTAAGTTTTTCTTCCATGCTAAAATTT
>Ga0209589_1014134_pt1 | contig 10139 bp, 6 predicted proteins | sample CowpeawhiteBW_FD_187525 | JGI IMG/M metagenome (GOLD analysis project Ga0209589, IMG submission 187525) | Root nodule microbial communities of legume samples collected from California USA - Cow pea white BW (SPAdes) (version 2) | ecosystem: Host-associated > Plants > Roots > Nodule | place: USA...
GTTGTTTTGTTATTAATTGTCTCTTTGCATATTTATATATCTTATATATTTAAGTATATGTTACATTTTTTTAATGTTTATGAATCGTACGATTCACGATACGATACGATTCACGATTCAAAATTTAAGCTCTCCGATACACGATACGATTCACGATTCAACTACCATGCTCTTATCCTTTACAGACCCATGCAAAAAATAAAGTTCATTCTTTCACAGCACTAAAAAGAAAAGAAACTTCAGTCTTTCAACCCTCCTTCCTCTTCTCCCTTCCAAAAAAAGATACAAATGATTCAAAGAAGAATTCAAGAGCCACCATCAAAATCAACAATGAAGGTGAAATAACTAAGTGCATTTCTTTGATACCTCCCTCCTAAAGATAAAGGATATACTATGACAATTTTGACTGCTTTTGTATAAAGAAAAAACCTAAATATAAAGTATCAATTAAAGAATGAAAAAGTGTGAAAAACCAAACTTTTACCCTGCATTTGAAATCCTTAAATAAGGTTAGTATTATAAACAATAAATATGCATGTTGTTAGTGTCATGAAGACTCTACCTGGTTCAATTTCTTTGCTAGTTGAGGAACACCACAACTATCTGCCAGACCACCGTATACCTATGAATAACATAAATGGATGAGTAAGCGTGTATAAGTAAAAGAACTTGACTATTAACTACAAATAAGAACTTCCTTACAGGACGACTTCGGAAAAATTTCTCTTCAGCAACAAGAGCATCCTTTATACTCCGGTTCATTTGAATATCCTAATATGATGAAACAATAACCAAAATATATTTCAGCAATCAACTCATATTTACCTCCACATCAATCAAGCAAATTACAAATATTTAGTTATTTGTATTTACGAGGTATCCTTATTTACGGTATTATTAAACAATGACCAATACTTTTAACAAAATATCAATAAGAACATGCACACAGGTCAAAGTAATTAAACAGAGCTATTAGAACTATAGTATAACATCATTACCTCCTGACTACGATTTACAACACCTACATAACCAAGTCGGAGGGGGATAACTTTTCCGAGTAACAGATTTCGGGCATCAGTACCTCTGTCCATGATATCCAACTACATTCCAAATAATAAGAGCCTAATATTGTCAGAACAAGGCAAAAGCTTAACAAATTTCACAATTGTGTCGGATAAAGTGTTACAAGAGTGTACCGAACCTTTGTGATTACGCCGATTGTTCTATTACCTATAATGGAAACAAGAACCTTTAAAAATCAAGTTAAAGAGGTATGAAAAGATTGAAGTTTCAGACACATGGAAGTAAAAACTCACCATCAGGATCAGCAATCCCTGCCATCTGAAGAGCATCTGAATTAGCCAAATCTGAATTTGCCGGTGTGACAGCCAGAATGAGACATGTAGGAGTTTTGATGTATGACATGATCATTGTTCTGATTCGAGCTTCAATATCAGAAGGTTGGTCACCGACAGGAACCTTCGTAATGCCTGGGAGATCTACAAGTGTGATATCGAGAACATTTGGTGAAAAAATCTTCAATCGAATCTGCTTGTCGGAGACACCTTTGTTCCCCCCTGCTTCCCTATCAGTTTCAGCCTACAGAAAGAGAGTGAATGTATATATAAAGGTAAATGAAAGGGATTAAACTAGTACACAATAACTCATCAGCACATCACTAGCAACGGTATTACATTCTATATAGATGCAACTAATGTCTCAAATTTAACCACATTTCAAGCTTAAAGCACAGAAATCACTTTAAGTAGATAATGGACCCTCAACCAAAACAGTATCACCGATAGATATGATAAAAACATTGACGACTGTCAAGCAATCAATATTCCTCAAAGTTCATTCAACTAACTTACACATTCTATTATACTCCATTATACTAGTTTCAAAGAACCAAGTATCTAAAGTGTCCATGTATTCCATTTTACTGTTGGAGCATTGGAAGCCATCTAATACCAAAGCCAAACACGATACACGCACATGAGCACCACGGATAGCCATCAGATCATACCCAAATTCAACTCAGTTCAGTAGCGGTTAATATGCCAAAGTGTGTGCATATCTTGTTAATGGGTGAATAAGTAAAGAAAACTGGATACAAAAAAAGTGTGAGAGACAAAATAATCTACATTAATGAAAGGGTCACCCTCCTTATTAAAGGAGTCTCTTCTCCCTTCCACTTAGATGCCGGCAAGCGAAAGTAATGTTACAAAAGGGAAAGCAGAACTCTAGTGTTCAATAGTCATTCAAAATACAAGGCAAACGCGAACCGAACATGATAACAATATTCTACTTCTCTTCTTCACTATTATTTATTCAATGACCTAAAACGGTAATCACCTAGCGAGTAATCAATGACGATAAGCTGTCGGCGTCACAAACATGTAAAAGACAAAAGCAGAGGGTGGAGATAAAAAGTTCAGCACCTGAATTTCCCGGCGAATGTCGGAGAAATCGTGAAATTTTCTGCCAGGGAGATGGAGGAACTCGCCGTACTCATCATCGGGGGCGTCGGGCTTGCGCTTGGTCTGGACGAGCTGGAGGACGAGTGGACGACGAGTGCAGATGTCGTTGCCTCGGGGGAGAAAATCGCGGCCAACTAGGGCTTCGAGGACGCTGGACTTGCCGCTGCTCTGGCTGCCGACGACGGCGACCTGAGGGAGGTCGATGGTGGATTGGCTTCCGACGCGGGCGAAGATGTCCTGGAGGCGGTTCACGAGGGAGATCACGCTAGAACCAAGAGGAGAAGTAGCAGATGCCGCGGGAGCAGTAGTAGAAGAAGAAGAAACCTCTTCTGCCATGATGGATGGATCAACCGATGGAAGAAACCCTAGCTAGGGTTTTGGTTCGAAGCGATCGATTGAATGACTGGAGTGGAGTGGGGACCAACTCTCCCGTTGCTGGCTCGGCTTTCCCTCACCGTCTATTCTAATTCGTCTTGCGTTGGCGTTAGAGAAAGTTCAAAATGAATGAATGAATAATAATATAAGACTTTTAGGTCTTGTTAAATGAATTTGGGAGCGCGGATCATCAAATATATGGTATTCCATTGAAGGAATTCAGCTGATTTAAGAGCGAGGGTTTAAGGGATTCCTCGATTTTTCAATCCGCGCTTTGAAGAGAGGATTAGCGAATAAAATAGTGCTTTACCCATTTTATCCTTCATTTTTGAGTCTCGCATGCGAGAGGGTGGTCAGCGGGGTGGTGGAGTGAGTGGTGTTGGAGGTGGAGTGAGGGTGGTGAGTGAGGTTTTCTGTGGCGGTGCGGTTTGGTGGTGAGGTGTTCTGTGGGGTGACACCGGTGGCACCGGTGTGCTGCTTTGCATGGGGTGATGGCACCGGTTATGTAACCGGTGCCTAGTTTGTTGAAGGAGCGCGAAACCGGTGTCGTGGGTGTCTATTTTTTTTTTTTTTTACCTTTTTTTTGATTTTTTTTTTTTTTTTTTTAATTTTTTTTTTATTTTTTTTAACTTTAGTTTAAAATTTAATTCTATAATTTTTTTAAAATTTAATTGTATAATTATTTTACATTCATAAAAATTTAATTTTTTTATTTTAAAATTTTATATAATTTTAATATTTTTTTAAGCGTATTAATTAATTATAATTATTTTTATAACATCAAATTACAAAATTATTCTCTTTTTTCGTCAAGGGTATTTTGGTAACTTTCTAATTCTATCTATTTTTACAATTTATTTTATTTATCACATCAATCAAATCTTTCACTAACTTTCATAAAATTTATCTCCAAATCTACTCACTTTAATCTCTAAATCCACTCAAAAAAACACAAAAATTCATCCACCCAAATCTACACAAATTCATCTTCACACTCTCCACCATATCCATCCTATCAAAGGAACACACCCTTAGACTTGAGAGTTGCCTCTGCTTGTGACGTGTGAGAGTTGTTGTGGGGCTTTATGCTGGAAGAGTGTTTGTTACCATCTCAGTTCCTAATTGTGTGACCACCAATTGCTTGGCTTAATGACTGAATAAATAAATCAGGCCAAATGAAGGAACAGAGAAATGAAAAGTGAGCAAGGATTGGAGAAGGGGTAACACAAATCTGAAATTTGAAATCAAAGAAAAGTGGAAAAAATCATGAAAATTATTTTAGAAGTTGTTTTTTAACTTAAAAACAGTTTGTTACGGTACGTGATTACTACCTCCAAACGGGATCATTGGGATTTCTAAAAAAAAAAATCTTTGGAAGTAATTAAATCCTACAAATTAATGTGTTATTTTTAGTAAAAACTTAATTTATTGCATTAAAGAAATTTAAGAAGAGTAATATTATCAAAAAATTTGAATTTTTTTGTGTGGATATTCCTCAAATCTATTCTTAGAAAATAAAAAAAAATGTTATTTTTTAAAGGATAAATCAAATGTAAAAAAAAAACGTTTTGAGTTTTTTTAACAGTAAATTAGAAATTTTCTCATCTCCCAAATATTTCCTTAGAACATTAATTAAAAAATATATTTGAACACGTTAAAAAGATTAAAAGGGTTTTTTTGCTATTTTAATAAAATATTATCTTTATCAACACTATTAAAAGGAATTTCTTACCGTAAAAAATGTGGATATTATTTCTGAAATTAATGGTTTTAGGAAATAATTAAATTCTAAGAATTAAAGTGTTATTTTTACTTTAAAATAAAATTATCATCATAGTAAATAATTTAATAAAAGTAATATTATCAAGGAAGTTATATTTTCATCTTATATATATTTTTTGGAAATTCGTTTCATGAAGAAAACATGAAAATTTATGAAACGGATTTTGGGATCTGTTTCATACTTTTCTGAAACGGATCACATATTCTGTTTTTTGAACAAAATTTAAAATTTGTGAAACGGAATTCGTGATCCGTTTCAAAAAAGTATGAAACGGATCCCAAAAGCCATTTCATCAAAAAAACATGGAAACTTATGAAACGGATTTCAAAATCTGTTTCATACTTTTCTAAAACGAATTCCGTTTCTGGAAAAAAAATTACCAAACGGTTTTTGAAATTCATTTCGCTTTCTCTTGAAACGTATCACGAAATTCATTTCACATAATAAAAAGGAAAAAGAAAATACAAAAATGATATTAACATTCCAACCATTCAAATCAAATTCCAAAACATTATGGAAGAAGGATAACCTGCAGAGAAGACAAAAGGAGAGCTTTCCAAAAAAAATTATGAATGAAACTGAACCTCGGACAGGGAACACCTTCAATGACAGAATGAAGCACAGTGAGAATGAGAAGAGAATAAACAGGAGAGCTTTCAAAAATAAAATTAATGTAACTGAACACACAAACATCGGACTAGGGACCACCTTCAAGGAAAGAATGAAGCACAGAGAAGAAAATTAAAATGAAGGGACCACTCATAAATGGGGCCACATTCATAATGGAGAAGAAACAGAGACAAGAAAGAATCTATCGAAATAATTTGGGGATGCAGCTCAGATAAGCAAAATAGTTGTTGCAGTAAATATCATTTACCGCTCTTCCACCCGTTTTTACCCACTGCCACCCACAAATTAATTAGGGGTAAAATGGTAAATTTGAGAAGTATTGAAGAAGAATTGGAGGTGTAAGGAAAAGGCGCCCTTAATTTATTAGTGTTTAGAACTTGCTTCCATTTGCATGTTTGGGAATTAATTACATTTTTTATTTTGATCTAATATGTTTCTAATTATTTAAACTTGTATATTTTTTATTCTATAACTCAAAATTAAAAAATTCTTTTAGATTTTTCTAATTTCAGAAAATACATTTTTTTGATAATAATATATGCTTTTAAAATAATCATATGAAAAAGAATTTTTAACCCGTTTTTTTAAATGATTTTTACTCACTCAAAATTGAATTTCAAAAATTTAAAAATAAAATTTTAATCTTCTAAGTTTAAAAATATTTTTAGTCCCAAATTTGAAAGTTGCCTTTTTAAGTATTGTAATTTTAAAATAATTCATTTTTTATTTTTAAAAATGGCGTATTGAATTAGATAAATGTGTTTAATTTGAAAATTATTATTAGAATCGTCTTTGAATTGTTTTTTTTATTTATTGTTTTCTCATCCTCATAATCTTCTTTATAATAGGGAATTAATGATTTTATTATATATGCAAAAATTTTGAATGTATTTTAAAGTATGAGTTTTTCAAAAGTAGGTTATATCATGTCTATTATATTCTCTTCTTCCACTTCCAACTCTACCTTATCTTCTCCCACCTCCACCCATCTTCTTGTTCCAACTCCACCCCATCATCTTCTTCTACGTATATCCTAAAAAAAATTCATAAATATCCATTAAAACAAATTAAAAAAAGCATAAAATATGAAGGGTAAGGAATAAAATTAAAATCACGAATAAAATATGTGGAATGTAAGTTTTTTATTTCATAATTCATTTGCATTATAAATTTATAAATTGTATAATCCGAAATATAATTTTGTATTACGGATTATATAATCTAAAAAACAAGTTTTTATAATGTAGATAGTAAAATCCTGAATATCTATAGATTATCAAAACCATAAATAGAATAGGGGTATAATGGGTATTACAAAAATATGGAGGTAAAAAACGAAAATATGGGGTGCACGAAGAAATTCCCTACCTTACATCAATCCATTTAAGTTTAATGCTTCTTAGAATTCTTATGAAAATGTTGACAAATGTCTAGGACAATGAATTGAGAATTTGATTAACCAAAATGACCTTTTCAATGTGTACTTCCTCTCTTTCAAAGTTCATATACATTAGTAACTTTTTGAAAAAAAAAAATTACTTTCTAAGTGTTATTTTTAAAATTTGAAGATAATATATGTTTTTAACTATATCCTTATTTTAATTTTATCAAACATTGAAAACTGTTTAAATAAAGAAATTAAAAGTTATGTATGATGATATCTATACATTTTTATAGACATTAAAATTAAATTAAGATATTAGACTAATATTTTATAGAATGTATAAGTATTTAGTTTTGGTATTCATTTTTTTTTAGTTTTCATTCCTCTCTGTCTTTTCCTTTTTGTTTGTCATTATTATTAACTTTCTCAAAAGTAAAGAAATCAACAAATGTAATGTCAGTAAAATTGTCAAATTAACAATGTTGATGTTATAAAAAAATGTCTGGCGAATAACGAGAATGAATAAAAGATTATATACTAATAAGAACCAAAATAAAACAAATATGCTATTTATATGCGGACTAAAAAACGATATATTTGTGATGATAAAAGTTAAAAATGACATATCAAATAGACTAAAAGCTAAAAAATAATTGCAAATAGTAAAAATATAAAGTAACATGTTTAAGGGACCAAGGTAAAGAAAGTAACACATTTTTTTAAAAAAAATCTAATAATTTTCTATAATCAATATTTAACAACTAAATTTATCACGAAGGATATACTAAATAACGAAAATCACTAACATTCTTGAAATAATTATATTTAATTCACTGTTTTTAAAGTTCTACATAAAATTATGCGATTTTGTAAGTTAAATTGTCGTGATTGTAGGATTTAAAGAGAAAGTGAAAGAGTAATGAATAGTTGTTGTATTAAAATTTATTTTATTAATCAAATTTATCTTTCACCAAGTTATTTATTATATTATCAGGAGTTTTAGGGTTACTTTAATTAACTTCTTGGTAAGAATTTATAGAAAAGTAAAGTATGATAAAAATTATATTAATTTTTTTATAAGTTAAAATCAGCTCATAAATCAGTCAATTTGTACAGAATCTCATATTTAGCCCATGTAAAAATCAATTTCTCTTTTTCATATTTTCCTCTCGTTGAAGCCTTTAGAGAGAACTTTGTCCATAAATCATCTTCCCATAATGCCAAAATATATTTTGTCAACGTGACTTCTTAATTCTTCTAAATACATTAATTACTATCTCTTTTCTTGTACTCAAGAAAAAAAAAAGTTCATTCATAAGACAAAGTTAAGTTTATTTATTTATTTATTTTATTTTACTGCTATAATGGAAATTTTCCTAAAATATCGTAAAACAAATAAAAACATATTATTATTATAAGAAAAAATAGTAAAATAAAGTAGGTAAAATGTGTTCATATGTAATAAACAATATGATTTTTAATAAATAAAAGTAAAATAGTCTTATCTTAAACTTGATATCATATATACAGAAGTGTCAATTTAGTTCAATCTATAAGATTTTGTTCTTCATCCACGTGAACTAGGACAAAAAAAATCTATAAGACCAAAAAGCTCCAATTAAAGAAGTTCAGAGGGCAAAAAAACTTCACAAAAGCCTTGTGGATCGGCTCGTCTAGGTTGTTGATCTAGGTCGGTCCAACTCATATAGGTGGTTGGATCGGGTCGATCCGTTTGGATTGTCGGATCGGACAGTATGTCTGAGTCGTCGGCCTGTGTAGGTAGTCAGTCTGGATCTGATGACTTGATCTTTGGTTGTGACCGACTGAAAATACTTGACTTAATCTTTTAATTTGACTTAAAATATTATTGTTATGAGAGCCTAACTAGTCTTGACCTTAAGTCACTCGACGAGACTTTAAGAACTTAAACTTTTTTTTCCCTCATTTGAGTCTATTAACCAAATTAATATCTCTAATCATATACCGATGATGCTTATGATAAAATTAACAAACATTACATTAAATTTAATGAAAAAAAATTAACAATGAATATAACAAAAATGAATTTATATTTTACTTAAAGAAAAAGTTGATCAGGCCAATATCCATTTTCACGTGACAGAATACGAAAGTCAAATTAAACAGTGACATTGTTCCCTTCACGCTATTATTATTATTATTATTATTATTATTATTTTTATGTTAAAGTCTCCTTTATTTGCTCTCAGTTTCCGTAATATTTCAGTGTGTGAAATAAATAAAAATATAGCGAATATGGGCCACTGATAATAATAATAATAAGAAGAAAGAGAATATTGTTAATGGAATTGTTACCCACGCACTTTATTAACACCCCTTCACGTCAAATATATGGTAATAAAAGCCACGCAAAAACAACGTGTGGAAGCTTCCAAAACGCGCACCCAAACATTTCCAACGTGTAAACCTACTTCACACGCATACGCATACCCACAGAGCAATTTCACTGATTTACGATCACCTATGTAAACCTAGGAAAAAATGGTCACATACTAGGATATCCAACACAAACTGTTTCTTTACTCTTCCAGATTCAATATACATAAAAAATTCACAAAAACTTTGTTTAAGAGTTAACAACTAATAATAATACTAATTTGCTTTTAAAAATAATGAACTGATTTAATAACGTTAAAAATAGTAAAATAAAATTTAAAAATTATTAGGACGAAAAAAAAAAACTAAACCAAATGGTAAAAGGTAAGGCGATGTATAAGAAAAATAGGGATAACAATGCGGTCGATCCAGTTCGTTTAGGCCAAGTTCACACATTATGGGTTGGATTGACCTGTCATACAGAGAAGTTGCAGGTTTGAAAACGTGATCTGTCTTACATGGGCCTACAAGTCAATTTGTATATTTGAACATTTTGAATTAAAAAAAAAAGTTTTAGACATCATAATTTTAATATTTGAAATATGAAAACATTTAAATAATAAAAAAAATCCTATAACATCAAAAGAAGTCCAATAAACAACATCATAACATTCCAATAAAACAACTCATCAACCACAAAAAAGTTAAGATAAGAAGCACCGGCGGATCTTGACAAAAAAATGTTGGAGGGACCAAAATAATATAATTTTGAGATCATTAAATTTGATTATTAATATAATACTTCAAAGAATGTGTTTTCATTCATAGTTTCTTTTTTTATCACTTTTAAACGATAAATTTATTCTTTTATTTTTTATCAATGTACACTTTTTTTTGTAAATAATATTAAAAAATAATTTATCATAATCTAATAAAAAATTGAGACACGTAAAGATCGGGTATGAAAGAACACATGATGCATTATATTTGTTCTATAATCAGTGGCGGATCTTGGCAAAAATTTATGGGGGAGCCAAAATAATATACTCAATTTATATATTTAAGATTTTTGTCATTAATTCAGGAAAAAGTAATACATAATTTAATATAGCTATAATTATAACAGAAAATA
>Ga0209589_1014141_pt1 | contig 10136 bp, 3 predicted proteins | sample CowpeawhiteBW_FD_187525 | JGI IMG/M metagenome (GOLD analysis project Ga0209589, IMG submission 187525) | Root nodule microbial communities of legume samples collected from California USA - Cow pea white BW (SPAdes) (version 2) | ecosystem: Host-associated > Plants > Roots > Nodule | place: USA...
TTTATAAGATTAAAAATAATTAAGTATAAATATTTTTACAAAATTAAGTACTAATATTTATAATGTTTCTCTCAATTTCAGACCAAATTTATTATTTGTATGAATGTTATGCTATTTATAAGTACTGAAATGACTTTTACCACTAAATTTTAATATAAATATCAAATACTTAATTTTTTTTAAACTTTTATACTTAATTACTTTTAATTTTATTAAAAAATATTTTAATTATTAAAAACTATTAGGTCAAAATTGAATCAAATACACATAAGTAGGTACTAAATTGAAACGAAAAAACATAAATGGGGACTAAATCGAAATCATCACAATGACATCTGTTAGTGACACTGACACGTGGCATTACAATGCCACGTGGCACTGACAATGCCACGTGTCACACACAGGGACTTGACACGTGACATTTTTAATTTTCTTAAAAAAATAATTAAAATTAAAAATTAAAATTAAAAAAAAATAATTTTTTTTAAAAAAAAAAATAATTTTTTTTAAAAAAAAAAATCAGAAAAACCACATATTGACACGTGGCACGTTGACTAACGGCGTTAGTCAACTCTGTCTGAAAGGGACCTAATTGAAGCAATTTTCAAAAGTTGGGATGCAATTGACACTTTTTTAAAAGCGGATACCAATTTGACACTCTAGTACCAAACTGGGTACCTTACGATTAATTAAACCTATTTAAATTTATGTTATACTTTTAAATAAAATAATATTTTTATTTTTTTTATGATTAGTGTGAGTAGTTTATATGAAATTGAAATAAGTAATTTCATGTAATACAAAATTATTAATAATAAATATATTAAGATACAGTAAATAATCTTAAAAAAATTTAAATAAACTACAAACTAAAAATTAAATAGGTAGCTTATAACTTATAAATTAAAAACTCTTAAAATAAATTATTCTAATTTAGCAACCAAATAATGTTGTGTTCACGAAATTAACTTAAAGGTAACCATATAAATTAGTAATTAACATATTAACAGTGCTTAATACTCATAATATCAAGTTTTAATAATTATTATTTTTTATTTATAAGCTCTTTAATTTAATTTAGGCTTAAATACCTTTTTGGTCCTCATTTTCGTAGTGTTTGTTGCGGATGGTCCTCATTTTCACATAATGTTTTAAATGGTCTTCATTTTTACCGAATGTTTAGAATTGTCCTCATTCTCGCAATTCGTGTTTTATTTGGTCCTTTTCTGTAACGCCGCGAATTCACATAATTATTTTGATGTCTCCTTTTTGTCACAACCATATGTATTTTTAAATTTGTTACAAACCCGAATTATTAACATAAACATATATAAGTTAAGACTTCTTTTTCAATATAATAATTTTTTTTTGGTGAAAAATGAAATAAAGGATTCTTTTTTTGGAGCACAAAGAATAGTTCATTCTAAAAGAAAACAAAATAACCTGCTCAATTCTAAACTAAATCAATGGACAAATTGGTTAAAGAATAATTATTATCAATATAACTTATCTAACACGGAACATTGTACAGGTGACACGGTTTGTATTAGGGTGTGTTACGTGTATTGTACAAGTGACTAATTAACGTTAATTTTTCAATTTAGGGGAAATTTTGCAATTAGGGAAATTTCTTTATCTTCGTCTTTCTTGAGTTCAGATTTGTAGAGGAAACAGCTAATACTTGCCATTTCATCATTGGATTGCAGTTGCACTCTTCATTTCAATTTTCTAGTTAATCATCATCAACGAGGTAAGTGGTAAGTGGATTCAGGGTTTTCTGGGTTGTGTTTGCTCGTGGGTTAGGGTTTTCGTAATTCTGTTTTTGGGTTTGTTTGTCTTTCGATTGTTGTGATGTTCTGCATGGTTTCTAAATTACTTCCATGATTTTGTGTAGTTTGTGTCTGTAGGTGGGGTTCAGTGGAGGTATTATTTTAGTTGGTTTGTTTGTCGAACATCTTTTTTATCTGTTTAATTTACTTTAAGGCAATGAGTGATGATAGGTTCAATGTTATTGTCCACCACGGTGGTGAAGTAGAGACCCATGCAGAGGCTGCTGAAGTAGAGATTGGGGATGTCAGTGGTCTGAATAGTGATGTTGAAATGGAAGGTGAAATTGAAGTGGACATCCTTTTCCTTTCCAAATCATTAATCTGCCTCATTTGTGTCATGATGATGACATCCTTTTCATCAACACCACCAATTGAAAAAGTTGCAGCCCACATTATTAGAACCACCACTTTGTGAATCAATAAACCAAAAATACCCAAAAAATTTTCTACCAATATTCTTTGGAGTTCTTGCCATCCTCAAAGCAGCCATTTCTTTGCAACTGCAAATCGGGGTTAATTCGTTTCTCGTTGAACCACCAATAGTGCACGAAGTGATACAACACGGTTGCCTCCAACGATTACAACCAGAGGTAAAGGAAGAAGATTGGGACCGTAACATACTTATATAATGGGATTGCATGAAGAAGAAGACTGCAGCAATACCAATTGGGAATGGAGGAACAAGATTGCCAAAACTCACCAACTGCCCAAGACATTCCCTACCAAAACCCTAGCTCACTTATTTATCCCCAAATATCTAATTAAGTCACCTGTACCGTACACGTAATACACCCTAATACAAATCGTGTCACATGTACAATGTTCCGTTAATGATTTAAACGGCGTTACAGAAAAGGATCAAATAAAACACGAACTGCGAAAATGAGGATCATTCTAAACATTCGGAAAATGAGGACTATTTAAAACATTATGTGAAAATGAGAACCATTCGCAACAAACACTACGAAAATCAGGACAAAAAGGTATTTAAGCCATAAATTTAACACCATCTTTAAAAAAGAAAATGATAAAATCTTAAATTTAAAAATATCATTTGAATAAAATAAAGTTTAAACAAATGTAAATAAAAAAATATATAATTAAACTCAAGGCCTATAAAATAATAGCAATAAAATAATAAGTTTATTTATAAAGCAATGCTTCATTATTACTGATAATTATGTTTTTCAATAATGAAACCCTCATATTTTATTCACCAAAAAAATTTGTACTAGTATATGTATATACTTTAGTAGGAAGAAGAAAAAGAAAACTTAAAAAATCAGTAGTTTTGCAAATTGTGAATATTCCCCCTATTCTATCTTATTTACAGAAGGGTCCATACTATGATGGATTTTGCAATAGTGTTCCATACCCAAATTAGTGGTTCAGTGTTTACCCTGAAATTTGTGGAGCTATTGAAGCTTGGAAGTCCACTCATATGAATTTCCAAATGATACGTTAAATTTGAAGACACCCCAGTTGAAGAATTGTTGCTCTGCAATGGCGTCGCTTCTCAAAGCACCTTCCTTTCTCTCCCCTCTCAACCAAAAGGTGATTTTGGAATTCACGATGTTCAGGAATCTCTGTCTCTTTTTATAGGGTTTTTCTTTTTCTGTTTTTGTTTACTTACAAGATGTCAAGTTTGGGGTCCAGTAATCATCAAAAGGGTTTTGGTTTAAACTTGTTGTTCCAAAATGGGAAGTTGGTGAGATTGTCTTCTAGTTCTTTGGTTGCAAAATATTTACAAGTTGACATCTTTTCAGATTGGGAATAAATTATCACTATATTGGTAGCATCTGACTCTCCCTTTCTCCTGATTGTTTCAGTTTCTTAGGTGCTTTTCCATTATTGGAGGTAACACAGTTATTAGAATCCTGTGATTCTCATTTCCCAATTTGAATTACACAGTCTGATACAATTTAGCTTGCCATTGATTCATATCATGTGAAAGTCACATAGACTTTGAATCTTATGATACTTGGGTAATTTACTGTGATTCAATATCACAAGATTTAGCAATATGCTGGTTTTCTATGTTTTCTTTCCCCATTTCTTATCAAGAAAACTGACAAACCTTGATTATTCATATGCCTTTATTCTTCTGAAACTAGGTTTGGCATCATTGTTCACTCCTTCTATTATTGAAAAACTTAACAATATTGTGTTTTACTTACGTTTATTTTCTTGTCTAAAATTATTCATGTGATAAATATACATAATTTATATAATATTAGTTATATATACTATTTGGAGAGAGATCATAATTTCGAAAGAGGATTAGTGGAGATCTAAAACATTAATGAAAATATGAATCAAGCTCACACACAAGGAATTAACACCACCTTCAACCTAAAATCATGAGACAATAAATTGATAGGTCTTCATTCTTATATAATGCTTAACTTTTTCATTTTTACTTAATATCAGACTTAGATTCATACTTGAATGCCCAACTATCTTCTCTTCAATAATGAGTACCTTCACAATATTTGTGGTTCAAAAATTAGCATGAAGATTCATGATTTGAATTGTCATCCTATAATCTTGGTGGTAAAACATCAATAAGACATAAGCACAACCCATACACAAGAAATTAACACCAACTCCAACCCAAAAATTTAACACAATGAATTTATAATGATTTTTATCCTTATGCTGACTAGAGATAAGGTAAATTTAGAGTATATATGTGAGTATAAATCTCATTTTACAAGTCGATTTTGTGAGATTGAGTTAAGTTTAAATTCTATTTCTTAACATACATCTTGTAAGAAAAACAAAAATAATATTTTTGTTGGTAATTCTCGATCAGAAAGCCCAGGCAGCTGTTGAAGGGGATGTAGTTGACAAAGAATCAGTCTCTATCAATGAAGAAAGTGGTATTTAGTTGGTTATTATTCATTTTTCTGCTTTGTTCAGTGTTTCAGAGTTGCTTTTATTTTGACGTTGCTATTATCTTTCAGATTATGGGGTCGTTGGTATGCACCATGTTGGAATTTTATGTGAAAATCTTGAAAGATCCATTGACTTTTATCAAAACGTTCTCGGTATGCCAGCTTCACAAACTTAAATCTACTGTGTACATTGTGTTTCCCTAGAAGCAAGTATATGAATAACTAAAATGAGTGAAATTTAGGCCTGAAGATAAATGAAGCAAGACCAAATGATGAGGTGAGGGGTGTTTGGTTGTGGGTAGGCTCTGAGATGATTCATTTGATGGAGCTTCCAAATCCTGACCCTTTGACTGGACGACCGGAACAAGGTGGTCGAGATCGTCACACATGTATTGCAATCAGGGATGTTTCCAAGCTGAAAGCAATTCTTGATAAAGCTGGTACAATACAACCACTTCTCTGAATAACATAACTTCTGGTTCAACATTATTTACACTATGCCTTATGTTATTTTCTGCTTTGTAGGTATTCCCTACACGCTTTGTCCTTCTGGAAGACCAAGAATCTTTACACGTGATCCTGATGCAAATGCTCTAGAATTTACACAAGTAGATGATTGATGCTTATGGCGCCATTAGTCCCCAGAAGGAAGAAATAAATGTAGAAATGGTTACATGTAAAGGCTGAAGGGACTAATAGGCCATGATAAAGTAGTCTGCTATGCAGTGACAGTATAACAGCAATAATACAGTATTGGTCATCATATAATACTGCACACCACTCCTTCGGATCTGGACCTCATATTCACACTTGGACAACATAAGGTTTTGGGAAAAAAGAAAATTATGAATTAATATGTCGCGAAGATGATTTAATTAATTATTTTTTTAAAATTGGAATTTCCTTGAAAAAAAAAACAAAAATATTGATCTAATTATAACTTTTTTTCAACCAAAATTAGAACGAAAGAAGTAATTAAGTCTTTATTTCATATAATTTCATGTTTTGGTATAAAAAATACTGCAATATATGTATTTTTTTTGTGTAGAAGAAAAGAAGAATATTTTATCTTAGCTGTGTAAGTTAAATAAATTAAATTAACTTTTAATATAAAAATATGTAATATTCAGATATTTTTCAAGTAGAAATAATAAACAAATTAGTGGTATTATTTTTAAGAAGAACATAACCTAGGGAGTGAAAGTGAGTGGGTTTTACTCACATTAGAGAATAATTATTAAATATAAAGTTAATTAGGACTTTAGTCTTATATTATCATAAATAGAAATGATAAATAAATTTGTTTTAGCGGATATTATCTAAATTCGTTCTATTTTGATGAGAATATTTTTTGTGAGTAGGTATGATTAGGAATATGAATAATATGTGATTATTTAAATTGGGTATGAGGACATGATGGGTATGTACATATCTGTCCTCGTCCCTCATATCTCAATATTTATCATCGTTCTGTCCATGTTTAAATTACTAAAATATCCATAATTTATTATGTAATCTAAAAACCTTTATATATATATATATATATATATATATATATATATATATATATATATAATTTTTTTTTTTTCTTTTTTTTTTTTACTCTTTTTTTTATTTCTTTGGTTATATACTTTTTTCTTACTTATTCAATTGTTTGGATTGTTCTTCAAGGTTTAAATAGATCTTCAAGGTACTTTTTCTTACAACCTTAATCACACATTTTTTTTCATTAATATGGGACATCTTGAATAAAATAATATATTATTTTAATATTGAATATTTTAATAATATCACAACTTCTTTGCTGTGTTTTTTTTATTTTTTTCTATAAAAATGATTTAATTGATATTTAGAATAATAAAAAAATAGATATGGGTATGGATATACCGGCATACCTGTTACCCGTTGGAGATAGGGTGTGATAAAAGTTGTATACTCATTGTGTTTAGGAATGAAAATGAATTTTTAGTGTGAGGATTAAATATGTTTTTAATCTTTTAAAATTTCAGTAAAATTTGTAATTAGTCACTCTTTGAAACTTTGACCCAATTTAGTCCTCTAACTTTTAAAAATATATTGATTTAGTCTTTTTAACCATATTTTGTTAAATTTATTTGGCACGTTTTAACGCGTTCAATTTCTCTGTGAGTTTTGTTGTGTTATCCTCTACTGAGTATTAAAAATACATTGTTTTGGTACTTTAAAGATAAGTTTAAATTATTTAAATTAATGGCCATCGATGTATTTTGAAAGTACAATAGAGAAACAACATAGAAAAATCAGTAGAGAATCCAAACTCGTTTTAAACACGTTTCAAGAAAGTAGTTGAGTTGTTTACATCATTTGACACATTTTTACTTTCAATGTGAATCGAAAACACATCTAAAATGTCAAATAAAATTAATAAAATTTGGTTAAAATGGCTAAATCGAAATATTTTCTAAAGTTAGAGGACTAAATTAGACCAAAATTTTAAAGATGTACTAATTTCAAATTTTATTGAAAATTAAGGGACTAAAAACATATTTAATTACGAGGATGAGTTTCTTGGGGATGGGGTGGGACAAAATTTATATACTTGTTAGGTTTGAGAATGAAGAAATTTTTATATTACCATCCCACAAGTAAAACTTTACTCAAGAAGTTGTTTACATATGACCTTTTAATTATTGACATGTGTGGTCTTCTATCCCTCTCATTCTCTTCCATGACCTCTCCTCCCTCTCTCTATCTCTTTCCCAGAGTTCAAAGGTTTGAAAGACCTAAAACAAATTTTCAAATAAACTAGAACAATTATCTCAAAATTCTTCCCTATCCCCTCTCCACACGTGATATATATATATATATATATATAATTCAAATTTGTATTAGTACATGTATTTAGTTTAGTCTAGTTGGAAGAAGTTAAAAGGAAAAAAAAAAAAACTTAAAATGAGTACTTTTGAAAATTGTGAATATTCTCCCTATTCTATCTTATTTAAAGAAGGGTCTATACTACGTTGGATTTTACAATAGTGTTCCATACCCAAATTAGTGGTCAGGGTTCAGTGTTTACCCTGAAATTTGTGGAGCACCTGAAGCTTGGAAGGGTACTGTGTCCACTCATTACTTTTGAGGTTCCAAATGTTACGTCAAATTAGAAGACACCCCAGTTGATGAGTTATTGCTCTTCAATGGCGTCCCTTCTCAAAGCACCATCCTTTCTCTCCCCTCTGAACCAAAAGGTGATTTTAGAATTCATTATGTTCAGGAAGCTCTGTCTCTTTTTATAGGGGGATTTTCTGTTTTGTTTGCAAGATATCAAGTTTGGTGTTCATTGATCATCACAAGGGGTTTTAATTTAAACTTGTCGTTCCAAATTGGGGAGTTGGTGAGATTGTCTTTTAATTCTTTAGTTGCAAAATATTTACAAGCTCACACCTTTTCAGATTGGGAATAAATCATCACTGATTAGTGGTCGTAGCATCTGACTCCTCCCTGATTTGTTTGACACGTTTTAGTTTCTTAGGTACTTTTCTGTTATTGGAGGTAACTTAGTTATTAGAATCCTGTGACTCTCATTACCCTATTTGAATCACACAATCGGATACAGTTTAGCTAGCCAATGATTCATATCATGTGGAAGTCACATAGACTTTGAATCTTTTGATACTTGGGTAATTTACTGTGATTCAAAATCACAAGATTTAGCAATTTGATTATTGTCTATGTTTTTTTTTTCACCATCTAATCTGGAAAACTGACAAGTGTGATGAGCGTAAATTATTAAATAAAAAGGAAATAATGAACAATACTGACAAACCTTGATTATCCATGTGCCTTTGTTCTTCTGAAACAAGGTTTCGCATCATCATCCACTCCTTCTATGCACTACATTCTGTTGTTGCATAGGTTTGCAGGTTCTTTTCTGAAATAGAGGCCTAATCATCCACTTAGTTATTTATTATGTTTTATTTCATGATATTTTCGATCACTTTCTTGCCTAAAATTATTCCGATGAGAATTATACATAGTTTATACAATATATTTGTGGTTCAAAAATTAGCATGAGGATTCATGATTTGAATTACCATTCTATAATCATGGTGGTAAACACAATCAAATGTCTGTTATGAAAAACAAGCATAATATTTTTGTTGGTAATTCTCAATCAGATCAGGGAAAAGAAGGATTCACTTAGTTCCAAAATGAATTTCACCAATATCTCATCAGGGAACTTTGTTAATTTACACTTCAGTGGAATGTTATTATCTACTGTCATTCTAGACACCCAATTTTAATCCTCTTGTTTTTGGATGCAGTTGAATTATGTTAGCCTTTCTCCCACAACTACAAACTTGCAGTCCAAATTTTATCATGCTAGTGTCAGAAAAGGGAGATGGCATGTTCCTAGCATGGCTATAAAAGCTCAGATCGCTGTTGAAGGGGATGTAGTTGACAAAGAATCAGTCTCTATCAATGAAGAAAGTGGTATATAGTTGGTTATTGTTCATTTTTCTACTTTGTTCAGGTGTTTCAGAGTTGCTTTTTATTTTGACGTTGCTGTTATTTTTCAGATTATGGGGTCGTTAATATGCACCATGTTGGAATTTTATGTGAAAGTCTTGAAAGATCCCTTGACTTTTATCAAAACGTTCTAGGTATGCCAGCTTCACAAACTTAATTTTTCTGAGTACATTGTGTTTACCTAGAAGCAAGTAAATGAATAACTAAAATGAGTGAAATTTAGGCCTGAAGATAAATGAAGCAAGGCCAAATGATAAGCTTCCATACAGGGGTGCTTGGTTGTGGGTAGGCTCTGAGATGATTCATTTGATGGAGCTTCCAAATCCTGACCCTTTAACTGGACGACCGGAACATGGTGGTCGAGATCGTCACACATGTATTGCAATCAGGGATGTTTCCAAGCTGAAAGAAATCCTTGATAAAGCTGGTACTACTTCTTTAAATAACACAACTTGTGTTGTGGTTCAACATTGTTTACACTATGCCTTATGTTATTTTCTGCTTTGTAGATATTCCCTACACGCTTAGTCGTTCTGGAAGACCAGCAATCTTTACACGTGATCCTGATGCAAATGCTCTAGAATTTACACAAGTAGATGATTGATGCTTATGGATATTACATGCCCAGCCACACCCCTTTGGCTCCACAAGTCCCCCAGAAGGTAGAAATAAATGTAGAAATGATTACATGTATGTAAAGGCTGAAGGGACTGATAGGCCATGGTAAAGTACTCTGCTATGCAGTGGCAATATAGCAGCAATACAGTGCTGAGAACTAAAGTTCAAATTGTACAAGATAAGATTGTGGATACTGGCTAGTGATTTTTCACTCAGAGCACTAGAGTTTTATTATTCAAAAATTAAACAAATATTATATATATTTATATATATATATATATATATA
>Ga0209589_1014142_pt1 | contig 10133 bp, 16 predicted proteins | sample CowpeawhiteBW_FD_187525 | JGI IMG/M metagenome (GOLD analysis project Ga0209589, IMG submission 187525) | Root nodule microbial communities of legume samples collected from California USA - Cow pea white BW (SPAdes) (version 2) | ecosystem: Host-associated > Plants > Roots > Nodule | place: USA...
AAAATTTTGATTCAATAGTTTAGAGAGGATGGTTGGCAAAATCTATTGAAAGGTGTGGTATTCTTTTGTGAACAACATGACATTGATATTTGTACCGCACCTAGTCGGCCTAAGCCGAATAATAGTAAGTGTATCACACCTAGTCGGCCTCCGCCGAATAATAAGTAAGCATCATGTGTATGCTAAAAGTACTCGGACCAAAACCACTAAGAAGCGATGCTGATCTAATAAGTCGAAAACAACCATAGCGGCCTAAGCCGTTAAAGGGTGACCGACTCAGGCCGACCACTCTATACAAACAACCAAGAACTTAGTAAAAAACATAACATTCCAATACAAGTAACCAGTCTCCAACAACCAAAATAAGGGCCTGGGCTAAGGCCCAAGCCCACCTACGACCCAATCAAGGGCCCAACCCATGACGTGGCCATACATAATTAATGATCCATAAATACGCATGGACCCCACGAATTAAAGGTACACATTCATTACTTCCTTAATCACTTGATTTGACTTTTTGAGAGCTTTCGCTGACTTGAGCTTCGAAGTCGCTTATGCAGGTAACCTCTCCCGGGTCCAAGCAGACATATGCCAACCGGGAAGAGGCCTACTGAGGAGATAACAGACTATATGGGTAAGGTAACACTTGTGCCTAACTCATCTTATTTGTTCTCTGCAGGAACAATTGGCGCCCCCTTCACCACCACCCAACAAACTCCCATCCTCTCAGCCCATCCCACTCACTTCCCCTCCACCCTTCCAGGGCACATCGCAGCTCCCACTCCCGCCGCCACCCTCCCAACCACTCATGTTCCCTACAACATGCCCACCACCCTACATACTACTCATATCCCACCCTACAACCCTCACAACTTCACCTCCACCTTTCCCACTCTTGTCCACCATCCCATACCCCCTCACCCACTCTCATCCCACCAACCCTGACGTCGTCACCCTTTCACGATTTCATCGCCAACACCCCCTCCCCACCCAGTGGGAACCCTTCACACTGAAGCGTTACACTGGTGAAACCGACCCCGACAAACACCTTAAAGTCTACATCACCCACGTCGCCCTTTACACCTCCTAGAACGTCGTCTTCGGCAAAGCCTTTCCCACCACCCTCAAAGGCCCTGCTCTCGAATGGTTCACGACCCTCCCACCTTACTCTATCGACAACTTCGACACCCTCTCAAACATGTTTACAACTCATTTTGCTAGCAGCCGCCCACACCAAACTACTACAATATCCCTCCTCGACGTCAGGCAAGAACAAGGTGAGACGCTCTAGGAATTCATCAATCGCTTCAGCAAGGCTGTCCTTCGCACCCCACACCTCAACCAAGAAATGATACTCTAGTGCATGGCCCTCACCCTTCAACCCGACCCCTTCGCCAACAACGTCTACCTTCATCCACCTGCCTCTATGCACGAGTTGAAGTTGCGTGCCACCGATTACGTTCGTATGGAGGAAATGCAAACCCTCCATACTAAATTCTGCAATGATTACGCACCCTCCACTGCCAACCCCACCCCACAACCCTCCCGACCTGATCCGAGACCACGAGAACCCCGACAACCCCGCTTCACGAGATACGCTCCCTCAATGTCCCTAGATCCTGCCTCCTTGATGAGGCCTTACAGGCTGACCTCATCCCACCGCCACGCAAGACGACCACTCCCTCCAACGCCGACATGACCAAATATTGTCGCTATCACCGCAACCATGGCCATACTACAAAGGACTGTAAAGCACTCCGGGATAAAATCGAAGAATTGGTGCATGCTGGCCACTTTCGCCACTTTATCCGCAGAGAGGATCACTTTCGCCATCCTCCTCGTCCTGACCACAGACGCCCTCCCCATGACTCTCGTCACGATAAACGCCCCAACCAATCCACCAACCAAGACCCCCAATCGGCTCGCACCAACGTCACCCCCGCCCACCCTACCCTACGCGGCACTATCAACACCATCTTCGGTGGCTTCGTTAGTGGAGGATCTACCTCTTCTGCCAAAAAGAAACACCTCCGCCATATCCAATCCATCACCCACATTACCCATTCCCATCACAGACGTCGCATGACTCCTATAACCTTCACGGACGACGACTTCCACGGCCTCGACCACCAACAAGACGACCCTATGGTCATCACTGTTGAAATAGAAAATTACGCAGTCAAAAAAGTCCTCGTCGACCAAGGCAGTTCCATCGACATCGTTTACTGGCCAACATATCAGAAACTTCAACTCCCAGACACCGCCATGGTCCCATACGATGAACCAATTTATGGCTTTTTTGGGGAAAAAGTTTCCACTCGCGGCTATATTGACCTCCATACCGTCTTCCGCGACGGCGCCTAAACCAAGACTGTCCCTATCTGCTTCCTCATCGTTGATGCGCTTACATCCTATAATGTCCTCATTGGCCGCCCCTCGCTCAACACCCATGGCGCCATCGTCTCCACCCCTCATCTGGCCATGAAGTTTCCCTCTCCTTCTGGCGACATCCTCACCATCCATTGCGATCAACGCCTTGCCCGCGAATGTTATATGGCCAACCTATGCCCACAACTCCCTATCTAGCAAACCAATGACATCGAGCGGCCACCCGGCTCTGGGATCGCTCTGTCGGGTGATGATCTAGACCCTAGAGTGGGTCGAGATGTCCCCCTCGAACCTGTTGAAGAGACCATCCCCCTGGAACTCCTAAATGGCCACTCCATCAAACTTGGCACCGGGTTGGAATCTTAAGAGCGTGCCATCATCACACCCATTCTAGTCGACAACACAGACCTCTTTGCTTGGTCAGCTGTCGACTTACCCAGAGTTGACCCTCAAGTAGCATCTCACAAGTTATCAATCTACAAAGAGGCCCGGTATATCTCCCAGAAAAAATGCAAACTCGGTGAAGAGCGATGCCTAGCGGCCAAGGCTAAGGCTGATAAATTATTGAGCGCACGATTCATCGAAGAAGCTCATTACACCACTTGGCTCTCTAACATAGTCCTGGTTAAGAAAGCCAATGGTAAGTGGAGGATGTGTGTTGACTACACGGATCTTAATAAAGCTTGTCCTAGAGATGCCTACCCCTTACCCAATATTGACCGACTTGTTGACGGCGCGACTGGTAACAAGGTGCTTAGCTTTCTTGACGCATACTCCGGTTACAATCAAATTCCCATTGCCACATCCAACATGAACAAAACCGCTTTCATCATAGACGACGCTAATTACTTTTACAGGGTCATGCCATTTGGCCTTTGTCAACACCCAATTTCGTCCGGGTGAATAAATTTATTTTCAAAAAAATAAAAATAAAAGTAGAAAATAAGGTGGAACAAAATTTTCTTTAAATATTTTCAAACTTTAATTTTAGAAAAAAAAGAAAACAAAGAGAGAGAGAGAAAAGAGAGAAAAAAAAAGACAAAAAGGAGGAAGAGCCCAAATTGTTATTAATTTTCATGAGCCCAATAACTCAAATATTTTCTACCTTTGTTCCTGATAGAGAAATTAATTATATAATAATAATTAGAAGCAATATCTCTTCAAATGGTAAGAATCAATATTATTAATTGGGATTAATTTTGTGCTCTGATTTGTTATTGATGATGATTGATTTTGTGCTCTGATTTGTTGCGATTTGATACTCATAATTTGCTACTATCATGACCAATTCCTTCCTTATATTGTTCGTTACAATTAAAGGTCGAGATTGCATTGATATTGCAAGGTGTGAGTATAAATACGCACTCTGTCAGGACCAAAAGAAAAACATTCTTTATACTTCTCTCATTCTTTCCTCTCATCACTCTCACATACACCCGTCCTCTTTCATCTCTCTTAAAAAAAACAAACAAACATATTGGAGGAGGTAGGAAAAAATAAGAAGATAGTTATAATGTAGGGAACAAAAGATTGATAAAGAAGAGGAGGAACTAGAAAGTTTAAGAGGTATGTTAGTGCCAAAATTTTTCATTTATTCATTCCCAAATTTTTATTATATTTTGTTTTAATATTATACGTTTTTTCACCTACTTTTGGGTTCTGTTTTGTCTTATTCTAAAAATCTTAACAAAAAAATAGTTTTTCTCATTTCTATAGTGTTTGTCTAACATTAATTTTAAAATAATTCCAAATAGTAAAAATTTAAATAAAAAAGTTTTTCAAAATTATAAAAAAAAATCAAATCAAAAAGGCTCAAGTAGTTTTTCATAAATAACTACGTAACCCTGATTCTCCATTCACATGGAGATACGTAGGAGCGATGATTAATCCTCGTCGGGCCCAAAAAATAAAAAAAATAGTTGTGTTGTTTTTTTGTACATTCTTTTATTAATATTTTTGGGGAAAATTAAATATTTTGAAAAAACCACATAACTTTTGCACATTTAATTAAAGGTACCGTCTTAGGACGGACGTTGTGGGGTGCTAATACCTTCCCCACGCGTAACCGACTCCCGGACCCAAAATCTAGTTTTTCGCAGACCTTGCTCTTTTTTATGGTTTCCATAGTTTCCTATAATAACTATGGTGGCGACTCTAAACTCTGTTTTTTACAAATTTTAATTTTTTTGGTTCGTCGTCCCGTTGCGATTTCGGTTGCGACAGTCTTAAAAATGCCGGAGCAACCTACCAACGATTGATGGACAAAGTCTTTAGTAATTTGATGGGCAAATGCGTTGAAGTATACGTCGATGACATGGTTGTCAAATCCCCAAGCCATCACCAGCATGCTCAGGACCTCTCAGTAGTCTTCTCCGCATTACGACAGTACAACCTTCGCCTCAACCCCGACAAGTGCGTATTCGGTGTCGACCGCGGTAAATTCCTCGGATTCATACTAACCCCGCGTGGCATAGAGGCTAACCCTGAAAAATGCAATGCGATAATTGAAATGTGAAGCCCCACCAACGTCAAAGAGGTACAATGCCTCATAGGCCACCTCACAGCCATTTCCCGCTTCCTTCTCAAATTAGCCGAACAAACCCAACCCATCATACAGCTGCTCAAAAAATCAGCCAGGTTCACGTGGAACGACGATTGCGAACAAATTTTCCAAAAACTGAAAACCACCCTCACCTCACGACCTATCCTCCACAAACCAGATACTCATCAGCCCCTGCTGGTCTATATCACAGCTACAGATCATACTGTCTGCACTATGCTGGTTTAGGATGTAGGCAGCACGCAGCATCCTGTTTACTTTGTTAGTCGAACCCTACAAGACCCTGAAACCAGATACCAGATGGTGGAAAAGTTGGCCCTATCCTAGGTACACGCAGCCCGCCGCCTACGCCCATACTTCCAAAATCATAGTATCATCGTCAAAACCGACAACCCAATTCAAAAGATATTACAGAAATCAGACCTGGCAGGACGAATGTCATCTTGGGTCGTTAAATTATCTGAGTTCAACATCCGTTACGAACCTCATGGCCCCATCAAAGCTCAATGCCTCCTAGACTTTGTCAATGATCTCCAACAAACACCCATAGAAGACCAGTGGACACTTTACGTTGATGGTTCTTTAAATCCGAAGGGTGCAGGTGCTGGCATCGTGTTGGAAGGCCCCAACGATATCCTCATTGAAAGATCCCTCCACTTCGCCTTCAAGACATCCAACAACTAAGTTGAATACGAAGCCATCCTCGCTGGCCTATCCTTGGCCTGCGAGGTTGGCGTCAAATCGTTAACATGCAAAACTGATTCCAAGCTCACTGTAGGCCATCTAAATGAAGAGGTCCAGATCAAAGACCCCACCCTTCTACAATATTACCATCTGGGCCGAACAATCATCCAGTCCGCCTTTGACCAAGTCCGCATCCAGCAAATTCCAAGATCTGAAAACATCAGAGCCGACATCTTATCCAAACTAGCCAGCACCAAATTAAAAAGCCGCCACCGATCCCGATTACAACAAACGCTATCCGCTCCTTCCATCACAAATACTTGCCATAAACTAACCCAATCCCAAGCCGACAACTGGACCACTCCTTACATGCAGTACCTCCAAACTGGTAACCTCCCACCAAATGCTGACAGAAGTTGGATAGCTAAAGCCGCCAGATATACCATGATAGGTGATGATCTGTACAAACGCGGATACGACCAACCACTTCTTAAATGCGTCACTACAGAACAAGCCTAGTACATCATTAAGGAATTACACGAAGGCATATGCGGCTACCATTCCGGTGCACGCACCATGACTACCAAAATCCTTCGCGCCGGTTACTTCTGGCCGACTATGGAAGCAGACTACCAAGACTTCGTCAAAAAATGCAAACCATGCCAGAAACATGGCAACCTCATTCATCAGAAACAAGAACAACTTCATTCTATCCTATCCCTGTGGCCCTTCGCAAAGTGGGGAATGGACATCCTCGACCCCTTCTCCCCCGACAAAGGCCAAGTAAAATTCTTGATAGTAGCCGTTGATTACTTTACCATGTGGATAGAGGCCAAACCACTAACCACCATCACAGCCCAGCAGGTCCAACAGTTCGTTTGGAAGGATATTATATGTCGATATGGTGTCCCACATACCATCATCACTGATTATGGCCGACAGTTGATAGATAAAGAACTCGCTAAATTCTACATTGGTCTAGGCATCAAACACATAACTAGCTATGTTGAACACCCACAAACCAACTGAGAGGCCGAGGCGGCAAACAAGGTTATCCTAATGGAGCTACGCAAGCGTTTGGACAACGCCAAAGGTCGATGGCCAGAAGAACTAGTAGAAGTGATGTGGGCCTACATGTGTACCCCTCAATCAGCAACAAATGAGTCTCCGTTCAGCCTAGTATACGGTGCATACGCCATGATACCCGTTGAAATTGGTGAACCAACCCTGCGTCGAGAACTATATGACTCGGCCCACAATCATCAAAACATGGCCACCCACCTTGACCTCCTACCCGAGCTAAGAGAAAAAACTCAAATACGCAACTTAGCTGCCAAACAAAGAGCCGCCAGGAAATATAACGCCAACCTACGCCCAAGATCGTTCACAAAAGGAGACTTAGTTTGGAGAATGGCCAACAGTGAAAGAAAGAAGGATCGCAAGTTCTCCGCAAATTAGGACGACCCATACCGAATACGTGAAGACGCTGGGGGAGGAGCATATCGGCTTGAACAGTTATTTGGGGAAGAAATACCTAACACATGGAATGTATCCCATCTAAAGTTCTACTTCAGTTAAAGAAATGCTTTATACCAAACACTTGTAACCCTGGGTGTACTCTTTTTCCTCACCTGGTCTTTTTTCCCTAAGGAGGGTCTTGGCCGAGGAGGTTTTAACGAGGCACCCAAGATTCAATGAATAAACAAAGGGTTCCCAACTTCACGACTATTCTTCACTTCACTTCTCGCATTCGTCTTAAGTTCCCCACCCTTACCACAAATAAGCGGCCTGGGTCGAACACCCTAAACTTCCTGATTAATTCGTGTAAGTTCCCCACCCATACCATAAGTAAGCGGCCTGGGTCGAACACCCTAAACTTCATGATTAATTCGTGTAACTTCCCCACCCTTACCACAAGTAAGCGGCCTCGGTCGATCACCCTAAACTTCATGTTTAATTCGTGTAAGTTCCCCACCCTTACCACAAGTAAGCGGCCTGGGTCGAACACCCTAAACTTCATGATTAATTCGTGTAAGTTCCCCACCCTTACCACAAGTAAGCGACCTGGGTCGAACACCCTTAACTTCATGTTTAATTCGTGTAAGTTCCCCACCCTTACCACAAGTAAGCGGCCTCGGTCGAACACCCTTAACTTCATGTTTAATTCGTGTAAGTTCCCCATTCTTACCACAAGTAAGCGGCCTGGGTCGAACACCCTTAACTTCATGATTAATTCATTTAAGTTCCCCACCCTTACCACAAGTAAGCGACCTAGGTCGAACACCCTTAACTTCATGATTAATTCGTTTAAGTTCCCCACCCTTACCACAAATAAGCGGCCTGGGTCGAACACCCTTAACTTGATTATTAATTCAATTAAAATCCCCACCCTTACCACAAGTAGGTGTCCTGGGTCGAATACCCTCAATAAAAATCGAGTTCGCATAACATCGCATATATCAAAACACTCGTTCACAATTATACCATACCACTAACGCAACACTATCACATAAGTTATCGGCATCCAATAAACAACATAACATATAAAGCATTTATCATATTAAAAACAAAGTAAAATAGTATACGAATTATACAGACATAGTGTACAGATGATTACAGACATAGAATTCATAACCAGTTTCAAATCATAAAAATAAAGCTCCTACGCCGCCTTATTATCATCACCCTCCACAGCAGCTTCCGCATCCTTCTCCCCCTTTGCCGCTTCCTTCTTTACCTTTGCTTCTGGGCTACTCTCAGCCTCGTTAACAAGCTGGCCATCAACCACATCTTTGTTAACATCAATCCTAGTATTAACTCCATCAACATCCTGATAAAAGAAGGCCGCCTACCTCAATCCCTTCTGAAACCCGTTGATGTGCTCTTGGATAATACAACCCTTCAAGTCATCAAGCTCCACTTCGGCGCCTTCATATTTTTCTTTCAGTTCGTCATAATCCGCCTCTAGGTCTGCTATCCTTCTATTAAGTTTACTCTTCGAATCCAGACAGCGAACCTTCAAGGTTCCCAACCTTTTCTTTTCTTCCTCCTAACCTTCCTTCTCTTTCTTCTATGTAGCCCTCTCCTCCGCGAATTTGTCAACCTTCTCCTGCAACTCCTCCACCTTTTCCCGTTTCCCTTCCTTTACTTCCCGGCGATACAACGAGCCAACCCGGCGACTCAAAATCAACGCCTTGCTTCCAAATTCCACCATAGTCCTCACCAGATGATCCAACTCCATACTGTCAATAGAATTGATCACTGTCTTCGGCAGATTGATATCAATGTCTTTGCTAATAGACGTTTTCAGCAACTCTATCAAACCGGCTTCTGGTCCTTTGGCCCCACTCGATGACCCCGACCCAAGCAAAGCCGCCCTCATCTTCTTCACATCCTTACCCTTACCGGGTCGAGCTGGTAACTCAGCCTTTCTCTTGGTGCCGCCATCTACGTGCACCTCAACCAGTGACTCTTGTAAATTTGGAACCTTAGTGTTCCCAACTATTTTGGCCTTCGCGGCCATCTCCTTTTTCAATGCTTGAAAAAGCGCCAAGTTCTTCTTCTCGGACTGAGCCATGTGTCCTATAAAAATACAGCAAGTTCCGGTTAGTTTAACTTAGAAACATTAAGACAGTTTAAGTCATAAACAGATACCTTCAATATCAATAATCTGGTGAACCGAATTATAAACCCTAACTAAGCCCTTAGTGGGCAATTTATCAGAAAACTTCATCAAGACCTCCACCACCTCCTTATCCGCCGACAACTCGTCGGTGCCCATGTCCTTGTATCGAGAGGGGCTACCCGTCCAACTAAACGGGAATTTTGTACTCCCATATGTATTAAGGAAATATGATTTGCCCTCCTCCTTCACCACAACCTTAAAGTAACCATCCTTGAAATGCTTGAAGGACTGTGAAAATGCGTCCAGTCTGCTAATGCTAGGACGTAGATACAATGACCGACACAAAACACGAAAGGCCTGCGAGTATGCCTAACTGTTCGAATGTAACTGTGCAGGTGCCACGTTGAGCTCACGAGTACCCCCATGGTGAAGTCATCTAGCGGTAACCTAACATGCAGTTGGGAGAAATGACACATATATATATAAAATAACTTCTCGGTAGCCCCTTCTTGGCTGTGACAGACACACTCAATGGCGCTCACCCGCTCTAATGAAACGATATCGCAGTCCACGCCTTTCGCGATAACAGGGGTGCAATTTAGGGATGGCAAAAATACCCGTGCCCGTGGATAAAATCCACGACGGATAGTTACTACCCGCGGGTATTTATTACCCACGGGTAGCGGGTATTTTAATACCCGCTTATAAACGGGTCGAGTACGGGTATCATACTATCCGTACCTGCGGGTACCCATTATCCGCAAAAATTTAAAATTAAAATTTAATTTATATTTTATTAAGTTAAATTTAATTAAAATTAGAAGTAATAGTATATTTTATTATGTCCAATTTAATTATAATTATAATATAATTAAA
>Ga0209589_1014143_pt1 | contig 10133 bp, 9 predicted proteins | sample CowpeawhiteBW_FD_187525 | JGI IMG/M metagenome (GOLD analysis project Ga0209589, IMG submission 187525) | Root nodule microbial communities of legume samples collected from California USA - Cow pea white BW (SPAdes) (version 2) | ecosystem: Host-associated > Plants > Roots > Nodule | place: USA...
CTAGACATGTAAAAGGGTTGAACATTTTGAAGTAAAAACACTCTTGTGTCTCAACCATTTGTGAGAGTTTCCTCCTTTGGGAGTGAATACTTTTAAGCCTTATCTTGCATAGCAAGTGGCGGCACACATCCACTCATCTTCAAGATTGCCATGGCTTCTAGCTTAGCCTTGTAGTGGCGTGCTTCTCACATTTTTACCATTTCTTTCCTTTCCATTTTATGTTTTCTTCTTCCTTTAATTGTTCTTGGTTTTCTATGGTTTATGTACTTTCCCTTTCCTTTTTGTTTTGAATCAATCCATCATCTTCTTCTCTTGAGCTTTGTGAAAGGAACCTTCACATCTAGATAGCTTGCTATCTTAATGTCCAGTGGGAAGATTTCACTTAGCTTTCTTAATCAACTCACACCATATTCAATCATCTTAAAAAGGAACAAGATAATCCTTCATCATAAGATGAAAATTTTGATCAGAGACTTCTGCTGAGAAAGTTCAACCAAACTCTATTTTGCCCTTTACAAAAGAAGAACACATACACAATCTTCTTAAAACTACATGTCATCTATCACAATTTAGAAGCATGCTTCTCTATATCCTCAAAGAACAACTTCTTCAACACGTCTACATACGATTTCCGCAAACAAACAGCTACAACGAAGCCATCGCCATTTGCGGTGTCCAAAAGGAAAGCCTTGCCATTAGAATTAATGTTTCCAGGAAGCAAAATAACAGGTTTTCCCCACCCAAAATCAGTCTCAAAATACGAAAAATTAGCCCAACCAACCACATTCACATTAGGGTCTTCTCTACCTTTTCCAGCAGAGTTGTAAAACGTGTCTCTCAACAAATCCATGTCCTCCACACGTGCTATGTAATCAAGAGCAGACCTAACATACTCATCACGCATTCTCTCAATCGAGTCCCTCACTTTCCTCACAGCATAGCCAAGAGGTTTCTGCATAATCTCATCAAAGGAACAAGTTTCTGTCACAGTAGGAAATGTCGCATTGCCAAAATAAGCAGTGGGAATTGATGGCCTCAAACGTTTTCTACAGTTAACCAAAGTGTTCAACCTCGTTGGTTGAGACACATCACCTGAATAACGAACCTTGCACATACACCTCCACAAGTGACCACTTATGACCTCAAAGCTGGTAAAACCTCGTACGGGAACCTTACCATGCCCAATTCCAAAGTCACTCGCTCTATTCTTCAGTTTCTGAACTTGCCCTTTTGTGATTACCATCACGGCCGTACCCAGTTCGTGCTGCATCACCTCATCGCGTTTTGCCCAAAGGGGCGGTGGCAGAAACTCGGGATGTTCAAACCGCGGCGGTTTATTCAGTTTGAACGAATCTAGTTTGGTTCGATCAAACAAAGGAATCAAACCGGAATCTATACTCTCTCCTCTGGCGATTTTGGCCCAGGAGCTAACGAAGTTCGAAAGTGCAGTTCCATCGAGGAAAGCGCGACACATGGCAATTCCAAGTGTGGTGAAACCGCTGGGGAACCTGGTGAGCTGCGCCGCCAGCAAAGGAACATCCTCAATCGGGACATCGTAGTTGATCTTGGGGACAGCGTAGGTGGGAGCGAACTCACACAGATCTTGGAAACTGAGTTCAGTGTTGCACGTGGCTGCTACGAGGAGTACCCCTTTGGCGTTGCAGAGAAGCTGGAAGCGGCCACCGTGGATCCGGCTCAAGCGACCGGCGACAGGGTGGAAGACGGTGAGGGTTTTGCTGAGAGAGGTTGAGAGAGTGTGAATCGCAGAAGCGAAGGATGAATCATCGGTGATGCTTGTGTTGGTGTAGATATAGAGCTGAGATCCGTGGTTGGGAAGCTTGATTTGATCGCAGAGGGAGAGTGAAGAGATTGAATTTGGCGTAATCTCGGAGGGCACTACAAGATCGGAACTTTGGATGGTAACCATGTTTGTGGCTGATTCTTGGATGTGTTCAATCAGTGGCTGTCTCCGAATATAAGAACTTCTTACTGGTCATTGGTCACTCCTTCGGTGACCTTTCTTCAAACATGTGTTTTTGGTGCGCTCTCAACATCACTTTACACGTTTATTTTTCTGGTCTTTCTTTATCGATTATTACCTGCATTTCAGGATAAACCTAATTGAAAACATTGGAAAAAAAAAAAAAAACAAAAAGAAAACGTTTCCATGTCTGAACCTGGTCTCACTTTATTTAGAGTTCTCAAATTGTTTACCTGATTTGTGAATTCGATGTTGCTAGTACATCTGTACGCCGATTTCTATGGATGTTTCACGAATTTAATATAGTAATATATTAAATTAATTTCTTAAAACCACATATATTTAATTAATAATTTTTTTAAATTAGTAAAAATATCTAATATAATATAATAATATATAAACATTACTAAAAATGTTCATCATATTATTTTAATAATTTAAAAGACAATAAAAAAAGGTAAAAAATATTAGAAATTTATTTTAATATTGTAAAATATTTTTAGTTCATGAATGATATTAAAAGAGGATAAAAAATAATTTTAATAAGAATAATAATTTTAAATTATCTTGTGATAAAATAAATTAAAAGAAATATTTAGTATTTTATAAAAATGCATTTAGGAAATATAAAATTCATACAAAATTAAGTAATAGTTAAAAACCTTTAAATTATTAATTACAAATAATTGTATTTAGAAATATATGATGAAATGTAAAGAAATTTAAATTAAATTTTCATGTTTTAAATGTAGTATATTCAATCATGTGTTAAAATAACTTTGTGACTTCCGAGCAATCATTTGTGTTTTAGTGATATCAGTTAATATCATGTAAATCATACATGACTAAACCTTCATCCATGATTTTAGGTCGACGGTAGTACAACTTCTTGATTCATGTGTCATAGGGAAGGTATAAAAAGTGCATATTATTTTCTTCAAATTAAAGAGGATACAAAAGAGGATACAATTGTATGACATTTAAAATGGTATCAGAGTCGATGATATTATATAACACAATCTCTCAATGTTTATAACTTATATGATAAAATATATAATCTTTCAATAGCATAAGAGTCGATAGTTTAGGGTGATTAACCACATAATCATAACAAAAAAGGAGTCACTAATCGCATAACCATAACAAAGGGGTCACCATACACCTGAGGGAAAATATACCATATGAAAAAAAAGACTTACCCTTGATGAGAGGTTATTGGGAATAGTTCAAGTGTGAGTCAAAGTCCTACATTAAATATAATAGACAAAGTTAAACATTATATAAGAATATAAAGACCCAAAACACCATTGTCTTAAGGTTTTGAGATAAAAGTGGTGTCAAATGCATTATATGTGTAATATAAATGTCATATATATAGAACCACAATCTCTTAATAACTATAACCAAACCATATGAAAAATATATAAACCCAACAATGATATTAGAGCCGAAGGTTCAGAGTGAATGACCGCACAATCATAACAACATAACCATAACACAAAAAGGGGTCACTATACACATGAGGAGAAATATATAGCATATAAAAAAAGAAAAAAAGTGGATAAAATAGACAAAGTTAAACACTATATAAAATGAAAGACCCATAACCACATTTCCTTAAGATTTTTGGTTAAAAGTGATGTCAAATGCTTTATATGTGCAAGACTAATATCATATATATATAGAATCATAATCTCTCAATGACTATAACTCATATAATGAAATATAAACCCAACACAATTGTATGACATTGAAAGTGGATCTTTCTTCATTTTGTGTAGTATGACCATTTGCAAACACAATTGCGGGATAATAGTTGAAATAATTCTTTATGTTTGTAATGGAAAGTTATTTCTTACAAAGAACAATATTATGGACAAGATTGATTTTTTTTAAGGAGAATAGACAACCTAGAAATCAATTAAATTCACCTTATTAGAAGCTTTGTATCTTGTTTATTGTGTTACACCTTTGAGGTTTTAATTAAACTTCGTTGTTGTCACCACCTTCCATCATCTAAAAAAACATGGAAGGTAATGATTATTGGTTATGTATCTTGATTTCTTTGTGGGATTTTGTTGCAAACCTATTAACGGAGATTTAGAATAAGGTTTCATAAATTTTGTAGGTGATTTGGATGGGAAACAAAGTCGTGTGCTAATGTTGGAAGAAGGTAGGTGGAGTTTTTTTCTTTTCTTGGAGAAACACATAAGGAGCATCAACACTTTCATCTATGAATTTGAATTTGTTTTTAAGAGAAAAACATGTTTATTATTTTTACTCTATGAACTTTATGTTGCTACCGATTATTATTGTGTCATGTCTTGTAATAATTAGCAGACTTTAAAACTTGAATGAAAAGCCTTAATTTAGTTTATAAAGTTGCATTGCTTGAATTTTACATATGAATGAATGAAAAGTGGATCAAAATGTTCTTGAACCGCTGGTCAACATCTTGTTCATCAAGAACTTATTTCATTGATATTGATCATTGTAAGCAAATCTAACATCAATCTCTAATATTCTAGACTTGGTCATCCTCTTGATAAAAGTTTTAATCATATTTGTAAATCTTTTCCTAACTTTTACACTGTAATAATATGGTGTGTGATGTATGCAACTTAGCAAAATAACACATGCTTTCTTTTCCACGTAGTGACTATCTTTCTTTATGTAAACTTCATTTGCACAAGGGCTCATTTAAGATCTTTCAAGTTAGAACCTTGTAGGAAATTTGGAAAAAATAGTGAAAAGGTGGATTGAAAAGTTGCTGAAATTTCAGGTTGGGCAGTATTTAAGAAACATTGATATCTCGAGCTATAGAACTCCAATTGAGGTGATTCTAAAACAAGATGAAAGTTCATGTTCTGAACTTTAATTCAGGGGAGTAGAATGAGAGATATGAATACGAGATAAATATGGATAGAAGTGAGTTTATGAATTCAGGTGAAGGAAGAAGAAAAGCTGAATATGAAAAAGTGGAAGGAAATAATCACTCTTTTCAATGGAGGCATCACACAAAGAATGGGAAATTCCTTTGATACATCCAAGGGTTCTTGAACCACTTAAGAACTTAGGAGAATCACTCTCACTAAGATAAAAGAGATAAACTCTAATATTTTTGAATAAAACTCAACTTATCTCATTGATAAAAATGGCTAAGCTTTTATAGAAGCTTTAGCCATCAAAATTACAAAAGATCCATTAATTCAATTACATCTCACTTAAGCTAATAATGATCCAACTTAACCTAACAATGATCTCATTACTTAATGGCAAATTGTAACTGAATTTGTGAAACCAAAAGTCATCCAAAAGCATTCAACTATGCATCCCCTTGGTATCCTAAAGACTTATGCCTAAGTTGCCAATTGGCCCTTTAATGGATTAACCAAAACATAATTTGGTCAACCAATTTTAAAAAAGATTGCGCCTTTATTTACAAACAAACTAATCACTTAAAAGCTAAAGTAAAGTGGCACGTTAGTCCTCCTCCATTTAAGTCATGATGTAATTCACATCATACCCTAATTCTTTAGAAGATTTGTCCCTATTAAGGCTTTATTTTCCTATTAGTTTTAATAAAAGTTTATCATGTCCTTCTAAATGACTTTATTTTTCCACAACCTAAAACTAATTCTCGCTCTCCAGAATCAAATACAACTTGAATAAATTTAATTTTGTTTCTTTCCAATAGTTGCAATATGTGGAACACCTATCTTGCCAACACCCCCTCACCTTCATATGTAACAACAAATAAGTCCATGTGTTGTGTTTCATTATCCTTAAGACTTTGATTTTTTTATCAGCAGATTGGATGCATAATAAAGGACTAGGAACAAGCTTCATTTTCAAACATGGAAGTTGGTGTTTTTAATTCACATGCCCATCCTTTTATTTCTCTAAAATGACATCACAAACAATAGCAGAAAAATCATTGACAAATAAATTTTTGTGCTCTTTTTCTCTAGTACTTTTTCTTTTTATTCATTTTCTCTTCTTGCTTTTTCTCTCATTTTTTCTTCACTCTCTATTTTTTTTATATTCTTTATTTTCTATTTTTTCCTTCAACCTATGTTGATCCTTACTTGTCTTGGTATCATAAATGTCAACTTAATCTTATGTCCCTCATGCCTCAAATAAAGTGAGCATTCATCAAGATTGAGTGTTTTAAAATAAAGCCATGACCATCCTAAAAGAAGATGACAAGAGTCCATGAGAGCGATATCACATAATACTTCTTTCACACACTGCCCAATAGTGAATTTGATCCATGATAAAGCCTTTTTGTCACTTAAAAGACTTAGTCAAATCCAATTTCCCCTTAAAAATGCAAGATAGGGAGAAACTTGGGAATCAATCCGTGGACATGGCTAAAATCAAATGCAATGTTTGTACTTGAATTGTGGTAGAAAAATTTATTCAAAATCTACACTTAAAAATAGAAAACTCAAAATCATCAAATACAAGAAATGTTATGAACTATGCATGAATGCATGACATGTAATGAACAAAATGGTAGAGAATGATGAATTAGCTAATCCTAAATGCTCAAAAAAGGTTTAATGATCAAAACTAGGGTAATGCGATGGTTAAATTGGTTCAAATTCATCAAACTCGAAATCTACCCAAAATCAAGAACATGTTCACGAACAAAGTGCATGGTAGCCTCATATTGGAATCTTTTGATGATACAATTGAAAATGTAATGATGCAGAGTGATGATAAATGATCTCAATTGAATCTAGAAACTGGAATTACTCGATTTGGTGAACTACACACAAAGTTTCCAATTTCATGAACCCTAATTCCCAAATTTGAACAGAAACACGATTTTGATCAATTCGACCAATTCGTGCAATAAAAATGCAATTAAATGTGTAGATAGCTTTGTCATGATGCAGAGAATAAAACCCCCAAATCAATTTACATCAACAGTCAATAAAATCACATAACCACAAAATTATGCAACAACGAAAAACGGGAAGTGAAGTGCGATTTGAACTAGGTAATTTGTGGATGGAATCGTAAAATTGTTGATCCCAATAGTTTTTGGAGTATAAAGAGGAGCTAAAAAAACCACAAGTTGGATCAAAACACGAAAACAAAGCTAAATTCAAATGGAATAGTAACATGGATGTGTTATAAGTACGAAATTATGCAGAAGAATGCAAATTGATGAAATGGTGATGAAAATGATTGTGTGATTTCAAATAGCTTTGGAATCATCCTAGGAGTGTGCACGAATTTACGGAACTCAAAATGATTAAGAAACGAGTGAGAAATTAAATGGAATAGTAACTAGTGGTGTGTTGAACGTAAAAAAGGTGCAGAATTGGGGTTTTGGTGATTTGTTGATGAAAACTCAAAATTAAACTTGCAAACAGTTAAAAGAACTTAAAAGTAATGTGTGTGAAGTGGTGGAATAAGAAGAAACTCGAAATTGTAGCAAAAGTGTAATGAAATGGAGAAATATGAGTGAAATGAGCTTGGCTACTACCATTAGTCTTGAATCCAATCCATTCATCTTGTTTTATCCAAAACAATGATGTATAGAGGTCTTTTTGACACACCAATTCATAAGCATGGTTCGAAAACCTAGATTTGGTAAGGTAGGGTGGAGTTCAAGCATAAAAAGTGCTAGCCAAGGTGGTGGTTTAGTGGAAAATGATGATGATCATTATGAAACCATAGACCAAATGAGCAGTACTGAAAATTTCATTCATTGAGGTTCAAATCCAAATTATAATACTAAAAATGAGTACAAGGAGTTTCCCCAACCTTCCTGTCACCAAGGCTTGAGCTATTCAAGCTTCTAAAAACAAAAATGGAGTGAAAATGGGTGTTTTTAGATGGAATTTCGGGTCTGCTGCATGAGGTGGTATGGTACTGTCCAAATCTGGTTTTCCATGATCCAAGGAATGTGCAGAAAACTTGTTGGAAGGCTGCTAAGTTGTGTCCCTATGCCACCTCACCAAATCTACCCTAAAACCTACCCTACACTAAGCCACCTCTCACCAATTGAACCTAAACTCCAATGTGTAGCCCCCTCTCAATTTTTTGGCAATCCCAAGGCCCAAACCAGTCACATTTAGTGTCCTAAATTGATCCAAATGATTGGCTCTTGATTTAGGGTCCAAATAACAAAAGTCAACTTTAAGGTCAACCATACCACTTTTGCACTCTTTATGCTTTGCCAACAACTTGACCTTGCTACTATTGGAACTTCTAGGCCTTCAAATCTTCAATTAAACCTTGCCTAAGGATAGAGAACCTGAAAATTGATAAAAAAAAAACTCAAATGGAAGGATTAACTCTACCTAGACACTACTTGAACAACTAAGCTAAAATGACAAAAAATGTGAAAACTAATAACTTTGCTCAATTGGCCCTAAACCTCAAATTTTGGTGTTTAACCACTTCCAAAAAGTGTAATTAGGCATTTATAATGATTCTACAAGGTCAAATCACTCAATTTGAAAGAATTTCAAAAACTCAACTCTAAAGTCAACTATGTCATGGTTTAAAGGCTAAATGAGAAAAGGTTTAATTACTCGGATGATACCCACTTTGGTACATGTGTGTCAATCTGGTACCCGCTTTTAAAAAAGTGTCAATTGAATCCCAACTTTTGAAAAAATGCTTCAATTAGGTTCCTTTCAGACGGAGTTGACTAACACCGTTAGTCAACGTGCCACGTGTCAGTCTGTAGTTTTTTTATTTTTTTAAAATTTTTTTAAAAATTTTTTGAAATTTTTTTAATTTTTTTTAATTTGAAAAAAAATTAAAAATGCCATGTGTCAGGTCCTTGTGTGTGACATGTGGCATTGTCAGTGCCACGTGACATTATCAGTGCCACGTGACATTGCAATGCCACGTGTCAGTGTCACTGTCAGATGTCATTGTGTTGATTTCGATTTAGTCCTTATATATGTCTTTTTGTTTCAATTTGGTACCCACCTATGTATATTTAATTCAATTTTATCCCAATTTTTTTAATAAGTAAAATATTTTTGTATATTTTTACAAAATTAAGTACTAATATTTATATTATTTCTCTCAATTTTAGACCAAATTTATTATTTGTATAAAATGTTTTACTAATATTTTTTATTAAAAATGACTTTTTAACATATTAATTTATTAATTACTTTTTTATTAAGTACTCATGTTTTGTTAATTATTATTTTGTTAACCCAAAATAAAACAATATTGTCTCTTAATAATTTTAAACCAAAATTTCTATTTGTCTGAATGTTATACTAATTTTTTATTAAAAATGACTTAATAAAATGACTTTACCACTAAATTTTAATATAAATATCAAATACTTAATTTTTGTAAAATTTTTATACTTAACTACTTTTAATTTTATAAAAAAATGGATTTTAATTATTAAAAAAAAATAGGTCAAGATTAAATCACATACACATAAGTAGGTACTAAATTGAAACAAAAAGACATATATGGGGACTAAATCGAAATCAACACAATGACATCTGATAATGACATTGACACGTGGCATTACAATGCCACGTGGCACTAACAATGTCACATGTCACACACAGAGACTTGACACGTGGCACTTTTTTTATCTTTTTTCAAAAAAATTTTAATTTTTTTTTAAATTAAAAAAAAAATTTTAAAAATTTTAAAAAATTTTAAAAAATAAAAATAAAAAATAAAAAAACCATAGACTAACACATGGCACGTTGACTAACGACGTTAGTCAACTCCGTTTAAAAGTGACCTAATTGAAGTACTTTTTTAAAAGTTGGGATGCAATTGACACTTTTTTAAAAGCGGATACCAGATTGACACACTTATACCAAAGTGAGTACCATCCGAGTAATTAAACCATGAGAAAAAAATGACTCTTAACACTAGGTTTGACTAACCTAAGACCCTAAGACTCAAAAAATGATGCAACCAAACTCAAATGATGTTTAAAAACACTCTACAAACACTAATTCTATGAAAAAACGAAAATGATCCTAAGTGAGGAATCTAACCTAATGATGAGAAGCCTCGAGCCAAGGGACCTACAACAAGAGCCATGGCTAGGAGAATACAAGAGGAATGGGCCTTAAATGCGCATGTAAGGCCCAAGATGAACTTCACATGGGCCAAGGAAGATGTGAAGACCTAGCCT
>Ga0209589_1014146_pt1 | contig 10130 bp, 7 predicted proteins | sample CowpeawhiteBW_FD_187525 | JGI IMG/M metagenome (GOLD analysis project Ga0209589, IMG submission 187525) | Root nodule microbial communities of legume samples collected from California USA - Cow pea white BW (SPAdes) (version 2) | ecosystem: Host-associated > Plants > Roots > Nodule | place: USA...
CTACTATTACTACTAACAATATTTATAATAATAATATTATTAATAATTATAAATAATAATATAAAAATATTAAAAATAATAATATTACTTATTATAATTATAATTATAATAATACTTATATTTTTTATAATTTTGCTACTATTACTACTCATAATATTTATAATAATAATATTATTAATAATTACAAATAATAATACTTATAAAAATATTATAAATAATAATATTACTTATTATTGTTGTAATAATACTAATGATGCTTATAATTTTATACTATTACTACAAATAATATTTATAGTTATAAAGTTATTATAAATAATAATGTTACTTATTATTATTATTATTATTATTATTATAATAATACTAATATTGCGTATAATTTTATTACTATTACTACTAATCATATTTATAATAATAATATTATTAATAATTATAAATAATAATACTTATAAAAATATTAAAAATAATAATATTACTTATAATTAATATTATAGTTAAAATTATAAATAAATAAAAAAAATAAAATTCAAGTCCTTTTGTACTAAAGTTTTAAAATGACAAAAACAATTAATTTTTGTGACATTTATTAATAAAAAAAAGGATAATATAATAATTTTAGTAATATCTTACTTTTTTAATATATAATATATATAATAGATTTAACTTAGTCTCTTTTTATTTTCTTTTAAGAAAATAAAAATAATTGATATATTTCCTTTTCTAAAAGAATCTGCTGTAGAGATGACGTAACATAAAACCCATTCTAAAATAATAGAAGATATAACTAAGATGTCCTTTTCGTTATATTTTAAAGAACAATTACCATATTAACTCTCTCTAAAAAATATCACACGGAAAGATTGTGATGCATACGAAAAGAAACAGAAAACTCGTATTGTTTTAGGGTGAATACACTCCTGCATGAGTCCACACAATTGTTTCTCACACAACCTTAAAATGTTATATCAAGATTCACTGAACTTTAGCCAAAATGATTGCACCATTTCAAGAGCATGAGTGCCTAGTATGTCGGCTCCAGGCAAAAGGTAGAACTACAAAAGGACACTTCCTTGGAGTCCAATAACCATCACCTTCAACATGGTCTTCATATCTTGCAGTAGAATCATGATCACAATCCTATTTTTCTTGGTTTGTGTTGGATTCAGCGATGGTGCCAATGTGACACCCTCTGAGGGGAGAAGAGGGAAGTGGCAACTGCTCCTTAACAGCACCGGCGTGGTTGGCATGCATCTGGCTTTAACCTACAGAAACACAGTCATAATGTTCGATCAAACTGGAGCTGGCCCTTCCAGTTACAAACTCCGTAGACGCTTCAATGGAAGCACGTGCAGCAGAAGCAGGCATGATATGATGGACTCCACATGCTATGCTCATTCTGTAGAGTATGACATTAGTACCAATAAAGTGAGGCCTCTGAGGCTTGAAACTGATCCTTGGTGTTCCTCTGGTTCATTTATGAGCAATGGTACTCTTCTACAAATAGGTGGTAATGAAAAAGGTGCCAAAAGGGTGAGATTCTTTAGGCCCTGTGAGAATCACCGATGTGACTGGATGCTATCAAAGAAAACACTATCTGATAGGAGGTGGTATGCTTCAAGTCAGCTACTACCAGAACATGATAGGGTGGTGGTTGTTGGTGGAAGAAGAGCTTTGACATATGAATTTGTACCAAAAATCAGTCCTGGAGAAAAATCCTTTGACCTTCCATTCTTGCACCAAACCAATGACAGGAACGAAGGAGGGAACAACCTGTACCCTTTTCTCCACCTTTCATCAGACGGAAACCTGTTCATTTTCGCCAACCGTGATTCCATCCTACTCAACCTGAGAAGAAACAAAGTGATCAAGACCTTCCCTCGGATTCCAGGAGAAGGGTCGAGAAACTATCCAAGCTCAGGCTCATCTGTGATACTCCCATTGGACCACAGAGACAACTTCCAAAAAGTGGAGGTTATGGTGTGTGGAGGTTCATCCACTGGAGCCTTCTCAGCTGCTGCTAAGCGAAGATTCTTGGAAGGGTTAAGATCATGTGGAAGAATGGTGATCACAGGAGACAAGAACAAGTGGGATATGGAGCACATGCCGAAGCCACGTCTCTTACATGACATGGTGATTCTCCCTAGAGGTGATATCCTAATCATAAATGGTGCTGAACGAGGGTCTGCGGGATATGACAATGCTAGAAACGCTTCTCTTGAACCTTTTCTGTACAGCCCCAGCAAAAGACTTGGAGCAAGGTTCACAGTCCTTATGTCGACCAAGATAGCAAGAGTGTATCACTCATCAGCAACTCTTCTTCCTGATGGGAGGGTGTTGGTTGCGGGTAGTAACCCTCATGGGAGGTACATTTTTCACAATGTTGCATACCCAACTGAGCTAAGACTTCAAGCATTTGTTCCATACTATATGGAGAGGAGGTACCATAGCTTGAGGCCTAGTAACGTGACCATAGAATATAGTGGTACCAGCCATGCAATTGAGTATGGGAACGAGTTTAGAGTTAGGTTCTTCCTGAAGAGGAGGCCTAGCAATGAGATGGGGTTCAGTGCCTATGCACCACCGTTTACCACTCATTCCTTTGCCATGAATCAGAGGATGCTGAAGCTGAGGTGCAGGAGCTTGAAGAGAAGTGGTCATGGATGGGTGGTTGCAGTGTTGGAAGCCCCACCATCATCCCTTGTTGCACCTTCTGGTTACTACATGCTCACGGTTCTCAACGGTGGAATTCCGAGCATGTCTCAGTGGGTTCGGTTTGGACACGCCTAAGCCTTTCTTTGTTCAATAATTCAGTTCCAGAGTAGTGATTAAAGAAGAAACTTTCTTAAGGGAGAAACCAGAAAGAAATGTTAATTTATGTAACGAAAAAACTATACTTAAATTCTGCATGAATTAGAAGGTCCCTTAATCCAAACATCTCCATCTTTACCTACAAATCAACTCAAATCAATGCAAATTCACTCCCTCAAATCCACACCCCAATCCAAACACAACATTAGTAAAAGAACAAAACTTAATTTGAATTAAAAAATTAATGTAATTAATAAGAAACACACCTTCATAAAAATAGTCAAGAACAAAAGATCAAATTTCCTTTCAACTCGTAGTGTCAAATAGAAACATATATATCCTTAGTGATCTTCAAGTAGATAGAACACATCCTAGAGAACTTTCAAACCCGTCTATAGTGAGCGCGAGCGTGGTAAATCGATGTAGGAGGAGGTTGTCTTAGACAACACAAAATACGTTGAAACCATCAACGAGACTCACGTCATAGAAGCAATGTCATTGTTTCCATGGTAGACCTCACTTGGGGTATGAAGGTGAGAGTAGCACCATTGGCACCACATTGCAGACAACCCCAAGAGAATGTAGTGTTGGAGTATGTGCAACCGGTATAGGTCTAAACTCAGCTTTATTAGCGGATGTAGGGAAGAGAATGGAAAGGTTGGTGAAGGGGTTGAAGGTAAAGCCGTTGCCGATGAGGACTAAGTGACCGATAGTAAGTTGAATGGCTGATCACACTGTATAATAAAGTAGTGCAACATAATTTTAGATTAGGAAAACAATTCATTGACACTTGAATTTTACCATTTTTTTACCACTTTAAATGGCAGCACGCGTGGCTTTTCGTTTGCAATTTTTTTTTTAAATCATCCACGTTGGCAAAGTGAATCCAAATGAATTGTGCGCATTTTCGAACAGAAACATTTCTCCCCTCTTCCTTTTCACTTTGCAACCTAGAACATTGGACCAAAAACCCATCCCCTCTCCTTTTCTTTAGTCTGAACTATGGAAGCAATAACCCAAGTTTTTGTTCTTCATTTTTTTTTCCATACTTTGCACGTGCCATTGTGGGTTTTTATGGAGATGAAAGTTGAAATTGATCTTCTTCTTTGCGAGAGATTGGGGCTTTTGTGCCATTACGTGTACTTTCATCTTCTCCGTTGACATTCGTTGTTCTTCCTCTCCAAAGTTTGGGGTTTTTTCTATTGTCAATGTTTAGGGTTTGTAAATCAGGTCTAGGTGCATTTAGGGAAAACTTGTCTGATACATTTTTAACCTTAACTTGTAACTATAGACAAATTAACTTGTAACTCATGATGGAGTTTTTGCACAAAATAAAATTGACAGATATCGAAAGTGAAGGAGGAAACACAATTCACTCACTAACTAAAATGGTGGACCCCACTTGTGCACACTAATAGCAAATCCCATCCCACTTAGGTCCACCAACTCTAGGTGCATTTGGAGAAAAAAAAATTTCTGATACATTTTTAAACTTAACTTGCAACTGAAGAGCAATTAACTTGTAACCCACGAAAGAGTTTTTGCATAAAATAAAATTGACAGATTTTGAAAGTGGAGGAGGAAACAAAATTTCCTCCCTAACTAAAATGGCAGACCCCACTTGTGCACACCAATACCACACCCCATTCCACTTATTCTAAACTAAGTCTAGGTGCAGTTGGGGAAAAACTTGCTTGACACATTTTTAAGGTGTAATCCACGAAGGAGTTTCTAAACAAAATAAAATTAACAAATTTTGAAAGTGTAGAGGAAAAACTTTCCTAGCACATTAGTTAGTGAGGGAATTATGTTTCCTCCTACACTTTCGAAATTTGTCAATTTTATTTTATGCAAAAACTCCTTCGTGGGTTACAAGTTAATTGGTCTTTAGTTGCAAGTTAAGTATAAAAATGTCCAGGCGAGTTTTTTTCAATATGCACCTAGAATTGGTGGACCCAAGTGGGATGGGGTGCACCATTTTAGTGGTATTGGTGCACATAGGTGAGGTCCACCATTTTGGTTAGGGAGGGAATTGTGTTTCCTCCTACACTTTCCAAATATGTCAATTTTAATTCGTGCAAAAACTCCTTCGTAGGCTACAAGTTAATTGGTATATAGTTGCAAGTTAACTTTAAAAATGTGTCAAACAAGTTTTTCCCCAAGTGCACCTAGACCTGGTTTAGAAGAAGTGGGATGGGATGTGTTATTGGTGTGCACAGGTGGGGTCCACCATTTTAGTTAGGGAGGGAATTGTGTTTCCTCATGCACTTTCAAAATCTGTCAATTTTATTTTGTGCAAAAACTCTTTCGTGGGTTACAAGTTAATTGCTCTTTAGTTGTAAGTTATGTTTAAAAATGTGTTAGGCAAGTTTTTTTCCCAAATGCACCTAGAGCTAGTGGACCCAAGTGGGATGGGGGTCTGATATTGGTGTGCACGGGTGGGGTCCACCATTTTTGTTAGGGAGTGAATTGTGTTTCCTCTTTCACTTTCAAAGTTCATATAAAAGAATAGGAGGGAAGAAGGGTTTTTGGTCCAGCGTTCTGGGTTGCAAAGTGAAGAAGAGAAGGGGAGAAATGTTTTTGTTCGAAAACGTGCACAATTCATTTGGATTCACTCTACCAACGTGGATGATTTAAAAAGAAATAAAAATTGGAAATGAAAAGCCATGCGTGCTGTCATTTAAAGTGGTAAAAAAGGTAGTAAGATTTGGGTGTCAATGAATCGTTTTCCTTTTAGATTATTTTATACGACATGTTTTGATTCGTTCCATATGGAAGGTTACAAAACCCCTTATTTTAAAGGAAAGTGATATAATGATTACTGTTTTTTGACTAGTTCCATACTCCCTGACTTGGCATCCTACGTGACAGAGCATTCACATTTTTATTTTATTTCTATAAAATCCACGCTGGCATTGGCAAGGGAGAAAGGCGGTCCTAATTTGATATTGAAAGAGTGTTAGGTTTCATTTGAATCTCCGCTCCTCAGTGCTTTTTTTCCACCCTTCTGCTTTCTCGATTTTTCTCTTCCACTACTGTTGCAACCGCTCTATGTCTGTGAATCTATACTAAACAAAGTTTCATTTATTATGCCCTTCTCCCTTCTTCTCAATGGTCATTTCGTTTGAGGCATTTCTAGTTTATCTTGTGACTTCCACTACTTACGAAATAGGTAAACCAGTTCTCTTACACCTCCTTGATTTTCTGCTATCGTTATCGTGGTTGATATAAAATAATCATTTTTATTGCAAAATATTCTAAACGTTGCAGGCCATGATTCTCGCTGCAACAGTTAACCTTTTTTTAATGCAAGGATTTGCTTCAGTTTATATTTCATCTTTAAGGCATGGTTTCAATTTTATGTATATTACATGATAAAGAAAAAATTTTGACCGTTGTTGAGCATTGATTCTCTCCATGCGGGTCATAGGTTTTTTAGCCTTCTTCATTCTTCATTCACACCTATAAATAGGTGGCTTTAGTGCTTACCAAAACACACAACATCTCTCATTCTTTCTCTTCTTTCTCAAGCTCTCTTCTCCCTTCTATTTTCTTCTATTATCTTGGGTTGAATACTCTTTCAGAGTACTTTCTTACTTTCTTGCTAGTTTTGGGATCCACAAAAGATACGAGAAGTTCCTGTTGTGTCCTAGAGGGCTTGCGCAACACACTGTGGATAAGTCCTTAAGGGTAATGAGTTTACATACCTCAGGAAGTACCCTTTTGTTTGTGTTTGGTCAGTTATTTACAACAATGGTTATGTCTCCAACTTTTCCCTATTTAAGTGTTGATTCATTTATTATTTTTGTGGCCTTTTTTTATTTTAATTTATTTTAGTTTCCTATTTTCTTGATTCATTAGTTTTGGATGTATGACATTTTTGTTTTTAAGGTTTCCTTCATGTTTTTGGTTTTTGGGTTTCGTTCTTTTTAGTAGTTATTATTTGGGCAAAGTGTTTATTATAGGGTTTCTATGATGGAACTAAAAAGGTTAAATTGATCTTCCTCTATTTTATTTTCATATTTTCACCATCCAATTCACCTAGCTTGAAAATTATATGAAACCATAATGCTATTAATGTTTATGTTTATAGTTTCATAATTACTTGCACAACTTGTTTATATTTAGTTTCATATTCAATCTATGTTGATGGGGTTGCTTGTCAACTTGTGAGAATATTTACTAGGAAGTACATATGCATGTAATTATGCTAATATCTATTAGTGACAATAACTATATTTTGCAGAAATCATGATATGAGTTATTCATATCACTTAATAAATTAATCCACATTTTTTTAGTGGAACTAATATCATAGTATACAATAATATGAGAAAGTAACAAATGGATAACGGAAAATCACTTTTTTTGAACATAAATTGGACTAGCCCTATCAATTTGCAATTTGTCACTGATGCCATGTCACATAATTTTTTTCCCAGTAGTTATTTTTTTTAGCCTTATTTTTTTATTTTAAATTTTGATGGGATGAGAAGGGTGATAACTACTAACTTGTCATTTGTAAAAGAGCTTTCATTGCCTATAGTTACAAGACACAACAAAGCTTTTTTGTAATTTGCTTAAAAGAATCATTGGTAGCTTGTGTGTGGGTTTTAATCACTGTTGCAAAGAAAATTCAATTCTACCCAAATCGATATAAATTTTGTTCTGTTTTGATAACCAGAACAAAAATTATGGATGTTTGAAGTTTTGCTAAAAACATACACAAAATTTTCATTATAAACACTACTAAACACTACCACAATGATCTAACAACAACACTCACTCACTAAAACACAAACACTACTATGGCAACACTGAACAAAACATTAACATCACTAAATGCGCATCAACTTCAACCATACTTAACAAATATATCACAGAACAACACACACACAAAATAAAATAGAACACAAAACTAAAAATGACTTTGACTAAAAATGTTGGTCCCCAACAACGACACCAAATTTGACCGAGGTCGTACCTGACCAAATAAAACATTTAAATGTAGTACTCAGGAGTTAACCCAAGGTCGTCTCCTAGTGACCACTGTTTTAACTCAAAGGTTCCAAATTGTAGTTCAACACATGCATTCCCCGAATTCAGGACAAAGACATAGTAGATTTCACTAAACAAGCACAACCTCAAAGCTTCATTGCATTTTTCATCAAGGAGTCAATACACGAATTTAGATATACATGGAAATAGGGCAATTAAACACTTCAAAATGGAATTCACCAAAACAGAACATCAAACCCTAACTTGGGTATTATTCAAATGCAAATTCAAGAGTAAAAGAGAATGCTAAAGCTTTAATGGAACTAAAATCGACGTTGTGATATAAAAATTGAAAACCCCATACATGGGTGTTGTTCCAAGTCAATACAATTCACAAAACGAGATGCCCAAGCTAGCAAATGAGTTCAAAACACTAAACCCACATTGGGTACTGTCAAATGTGCATAAAAACGGTAAAAACAAGTGCTAAAACGTGAAAAACAAAAGAAGGCACCTCCATGGTCACCCACCAAAGCTTCAAAACGTGAAAATGGAGAATGAAGAAGATGAAGTTCGGATGCCACATAAGAAGACCTAAAAATCTCGTGGTCACATAACTATAGACCTACATATTTACAAAAATGCTATTTTGCCACTCAGAATTACAAAAATGCCACTATGGGCTGAAAATGTTGACCCAATGACGTGGGCAGGCTCATTGACATGGCGCAGACGTGGCAATGATATGGAAATCACGTGGCCTTCTCTCTTGACCTTAAGATAAATGTCCAAGCTACAAAACTTGTTCCACATAATACCTAAAAATAATTACAAACAATAATTAGACCAATTAATGCCAAATTACTAGAAATTCAGAATAATGGTCCAATGAAACCCAACTGAGGAAATTTCACTAACAAAAGACAATTAAGCACTAAACAACCCTCAAGAATGGCACAAAAAAGACAATGGAATAAGGGAAATGACTCATCAAATACCTCATAAGAAAACGGGTAAAACTCCTTATGAGTTATGGAGAGGTTATCAACCTAATCTTAAATATCTAAGAGTGAGGGGGTGCCTAGCTAAAGTAATGTTACCCGATCCTAAGAAAATGAAAATATGTATGTTCTTGGGTTATGCTGAACATAATGCTGCCTATAGGTTTCTTGTTCTTAAAAGTGATGTGATTGAACATAATACTATTGTGGAGATAAAAAATATTGAGGTTTTTAAACATATATTTCTTTTAAAGGTTAGTGATATAGTTGAACAACCTATAGATAATAATAGTGATGCCATGTGTGAAGGTTTGAGAATAAGTAAAAGACAGAGGAAGGAAACTTCTTTTGGAGATGACTTTTACACCTATCTAGTTGAAAATGATCCAACAAGTTTTTTAGAGGCTACTAGTGCTCCTAATGTAAAATAGTGGGATAAGGGTATTAGGACTGAAATTGAATCAATTGAGAAAAATAATACTTGGACCTTAGTAGATTTGCCTAAAGGAGCAAAACCAATTAGTTGTAAGTGGATCTTTAAGAAAAAGTATCGCCCTGATGGGTCCATAGATAAATATAAGGAAAGATTAGTAGCGAAAGGTTTTACTTAGAAACCCAACATAGATTACTTTGATACCTTTGCCCTTGTGACTACAATTTCCTCTATTCATGTTTTGTTAGCTCTAGCAGCTACCCATAAGCTAGTGATACACCAGATGGATGTTAAGACTGCTTTTCTGAATGGTGAATTAGAGGAGGAAATTTATATGACTCAACCTAAAGGGTGTGTTGTCCCTGGTCAAGAAAATAAGGTGCGCAAACTTTTAAAATCTTTGTATGGGTTAAAACAAGCACCAAAACAGTGGCATGAAAAACTTGATAATGTGTTACTTTGTGATGGTTTTTCACCTAATGATGATGATAAATGTGTGTACTATAAATCTAAAAATGGTGAATGTGTCATTATATGTTTGTATGTGGATGACATGTTAATTTTTGGTACATGAATTAATATAGTCTTTAGAACTAAATTGTTTCTAGGATCTAAGTTTGAAATGAAAGACATTGCTGAAGCCAATGTGATTTTAGTTGTTAGAATCATAAGGAAGGGAGATAGTATATTACTATCCCATGAACAATACATTGAGAAACTTCTTAGGAAGTTTTTATATTATGAGTTTAAACCAGTGAGTACCCCTTATGATGAAGGATTGACCCCAACCAAGGATGGAGGCACATGCTTAAGAAGACTAAGCATGTTTAGAAAGGAAGTTCACTAATCCTTCATCCCTTTCATTTGTGTTTGTTATTTTTGATTCCCTAAGT
>Ga0209589_1014147_pt1 | contig 10128 bp, 8 predicted proteins | sample CowpeawhiteBW_FD_187525 | JGI IMG/M metagenome (GOLD analysis project Ga0209589, IMG submission 187525) | Root nodule microbial communities of legume samples collected from California USA - Cow pea white BW (SPAdes) (version 2) | ecosystem: Host-associated > Plants > Roots > Nodule | place: USA...
GCTAAAATCTCTCAAATATCTTTTAAAATAAAGATAAAGATAAATATTCAAAGGTATTTGGAGAGATATAGACTATTGGACAAATATAGTTGGTTAATAATTTATGATATAATTAAATAAATTAATTATTTAAAGATATCTGATAAATTATCAATATTCAAAAGACAGCATTTAGGACAAGATACGGTCTTATGAGTACTTGGTAATGCCTTTTGGTGTGACCAATGCTCCTGCCATTTTCATGGATTACATGAATTGTATTTTTCATGAATTTTTGGATAAATTTGACGACATTTTAATTTATTCCAAAACTCATGAAGAACATGAGAAACATTTGAGGATTGTGTTACAAATTCTCAAAGAGAGACAATTGTATGGAAAATGGTCAAAGTGTGAATTCTGGTTGAAAGAAGTTCAATTTTGGGGACATGTGATATCACAAAGTGGCATTGCAATTGACCCCTCAAAGGTTCAAGCGATATTGCATTGGGAACAACCAAAGAATATCATAGAAATACGTAGTTTCTTAGGATTGGTAGGCTACTATAGAAAATTCATTGAAGAATTTTCTAAATTAGCATTGCCTTTGACTAAGTTGACACGTAAGGGACAACCTTTCGAATGGAATGAAGCATGTGAGTTTAGTTTTCAAGAGTTGAAGAAAAAATTAACATTTGCACCTGTTTTAATCCTTCATAACCCTACAAAAAATTTTGAGGTATATTTTGATGCATGTGGACAAGGATTAGGATGCAAGAAAGAAAAGTTGCAGCTTATGCTTCATGACAACTCAAGCAACATGAGCTTAATTATCCTACACATGATTTGAAATTAGCTGCAGTGGTGTTTGCGTTGAAAATAAGGAGACATTACTTGTATGGAGCAAGGTTTGAAGTTTTTAGTGACCATAAAAGTTTGAAATACCTTTTTGATCAAAAAGAGCTAAACATGAGACAACGTAGATGGATGAAATTTCTTAAGGATTACGACTTTGAGCTACAATATCACCCTGGAAAAGCAAATGTTATTGTCGATGCTTTGAGTCGAAAGTCTATACATGCATCGATGATGATGGTGAAGGAATTGGATCTGATAGAATCATTCAGAGACTTGAACTTAGTTGTAAAACTTAGACCCAATAGCATATGCTTAGCAATGTTAAAAATATCAAGTGAATTCTTAGAAGAAATAAAGAGAGCTCAAGAAAGAGATCAATTTTTGCAAGAAAAGTTGATCGCAAAAGTTGAAGGAAATGAATCTGAATTCCACAAGGATTCAAATGGAATCATCAAGTTTAGAGATCGAATTTGCATACCTGCAAAAGAAGAGTTGAGAAAGCTGATAATGGAGGAAGGCCATAAGAGTAGCTTAAGTATTCATCTGGGTGCTTCAAAGATGTATCAAGACTTAAAGAAAATGTTTTGGTAGTCTGGGATAAAGAAAGCAGTGGTGGAGTTCGTCGCACGTTGTCTAGTGTGTCAGAAAACAAAAGTTGAACATAGAAAGTCTTATGGGGAATTACAATCCTTAGATGTTCCAAAATGGAAATGGGAAAGCATATCCATGGATTTTGTGATAGGTTTACCAAAAAGTATGTCTAGTCATGATGTAATTTGGGTCATTATGGATTTTCTACCTATTAACATTAGATTTTCCTTAGAAAAGTTAGCTCATTTGTACATAAAAGAAATTATCAAGCTACATGGAGTACCTTTTAGTATAATTTCTGATAGAGACCCTTGTTTCACCTCTAGATTTTGGGATAGCTTACAAAAAGCCTTAGGAACAAAAGTTAAGCTCAGTTCAGCTTATCACCCTCAAACTGACAGACAATCAGAAAGGACTATCCAATCTTTAGAAGACTTGTAGAGAGCTTGTGTTTTAGAATGAACTGAAAGTTGGGATCAATTTCTACCACTTATAGAATTCACTTATAACAACAGCTTTCATTCAAGCATAGGAATGGCTCCATATGAGGCTCTATATGGGAGAATATGTAGAACCTCGTTATGTTGGTATGAGAATGGAAATTCCTTACTTTTGGGTCCAGAGATAATTTAACAAGCAACTGAGAAGATTAAGATGACTAGGGAAAAGATGAAAACTTCTCAAGATAGGCAGAAGAGTTACTATGACAAACGAAGGAAACCCCTTGAATTTGAAGAAGGAGATCATGTTTTCTTGAAAGTTACACCTGTAACTAGGGTTGGTAGAGCTCTCAAATCTAGAAAACTTACACCCAAATTCATCGGTCCTTAACAAATCCTTAAAAGAATTGGTTTTGTCGCATACCAAATTGCTTTACCTCTAAACCTTTCGAAACTTCATAATGTTTTTCATGTGTGTCAACTTCATAAATATATTCATGACCTTTTTCATGTGATAGAACCTTATGTATTACAAATACGAGAAAACCTCACTTATGATGTGTTTCCTGTGAGGATTGGAGATCGAAGGATTAAACAACTTCAGGGAAAGGACATACCTTTGGTAAAGGTATTGTGGAGTCAACAAGATGAAGGTGATGCAACTTGGGAATTAGAAAGTAATATGAGAGAGATGTATCCCCATCTTTTCACAACCAAGTGAATTTCGGGGACGAAATTCCTAAAAGAAGGGGAGAAATGTAATATCCCTACTTTTAATAAATTGTATTATTTATTTTAAATAAAACAATTAGAAAATCTTATGATTTTACTAATGTTTCATATTTTATCTAAATGTAGTTTAAATATTAAAAATATATTTAATCATGATGTAGTTTTTTCTTATTGAAAATAACAATAAGAAGAAAATAAAACTAATAAAATATGTATATATATATATATATATATATATGTATTAAAAAAATATTAGGTAAAAATATATTAATTAAAATATTATTAAATAGGTGTGTGTATTAAAAAAGATCTTCTAAAGAGATAACAAGATAAGGAGAGAAGATAAGAAGAAAAAAAATAGAAAAGAAAAAGAAAAGAAAAAGAAAAACAAAGAAAATAAAAGAAATAAAAGAAAAAGAAAGAAGATAAGGAGATTTAAAGGAGTATTATCTTAATACATGGAAGATAAGAATAAATAGAAGTGATAACCCTACATTTAATGCATCTATTCATTACTTAGACAAGTTGGCACATGCATGGCTTGTAAATGAATGAAAGAAATGGATGATGAAAGAAAGATAACCTAAGATTACTTCTTCCACATGTATTACATGGATTACTTTGTAAAGTTTTGGCTTACCTTCCATTAATGAAAGGAATCTTATCCTAACCTATAAATACATGGAAGAAATGTAAAAAGAGTGAAGGTGAGTTACGTAAGAAAGTAAGAAAGTGGTAAAGAAAGGAGGGAAAGAAAGAAAGAACGGAAGGAAGGAAGAAAGGAGAGAGAGAAAGAAAGGAGAAAGAGGGAGAAAGAAAAGGAGAGAGAGAAAGAAAGGAGAGAGAGAGAAAGACATAAAGGTGACCAAAAGATCCAAGTTCTCAAATTCAACCCATAATTATCTAAATCTATATTACTTTGAGACTTTTTAATTAAATGGATCATTCTCAAATCCAAATCCATATTTTTGGTAACTAAAATAGTTTCTACTATAAATTGGTCTCTAAATTGATTATTAACATTCGCTATCAAGGTTTTGGCTACCAAAGATATTGATCTCTAATTAGAAAATTGGTTTCAAAATATACTTTTGGTCACCAAAATTTATTATTATTTAAGAGTTTTCTTGTAGTAGACCGGTGTTTAGTAGACATAATAGTCACTTCTATTTGGTTAATCTCACTATATTTAATATTATTGATAAAGTGAATTTAATATATGATCTAGTTAAAATGGATCTTGATTATAAATCCAATCTATTTTATTGGATCTAACCTAAATTTTGAAAAATTCAATCCATGATCATCATTAAGAACAAATGATGTTTCATGTGAGAGTGCTCAATAAAATTTAGTAGAGGAGATAGTTGTTATATTTGTATATATTTAGTTGTTTCTTTTTGAATTTTAAATAATTTTATTTTGAAAAATTTATTAAAGGAGAACTATTTTGAAAAATAGTTAACCAGACGATTAATTATTGAGAAAAGCTATAGTAGATATCTGATAAGTAATCTTTTGATAAAAAAAATCATTTAATACTTTTATACAACAATTTTCTGAAAAAATTCCCTACAAACAAATTTATTTATTATTTTCATATTATTAATGTAAAAATTCTACCACTTTTTGATTTTTTTTGAACACCACATATAGTTTTAATTTCTCATTATCTTCTTTTATTCTACTTTTTCCCACCTAAACAAAATACATAAGCAGAGTTTAGATAGTCCCTCCCCCACGTACGAAATATATCTGGAACCTTAAACCAGAAACTTGGTGAAATACTATCAAACATTCAACGCATGAGAATATCCGCATTAAACATTAATTTAGTGTTTACTCCATGGATTAATTGCAATAGCTTGTAATGGACAAGCAGAGCTACCAGGCCTGCTGCATTGCAGACACAGAAAAACATTAATGGATATAATATTTATGCAAATGTAATGGGTTTGTCTCGTGAATGCCCTTAACATGTTGATTAATAAAGTGAAATTAGTAAGTTTTAATGTGATGTCTGTTCAAGATTGAAGAGTGCAGAGGTGCATGCACCATAAGAATCGCTGGGCTTGTCAGATTATCGGGAATTTAGGCCATTGTAAGTGGACAAGAGGCACACAGTTTTTTATTACATTAATCGTAAAGCGTGTATTTGTAATTGCAATTTTCAATTGCAAGTATAATGTGTAAAAGAATATGAAAATATTTAGTGGAGTCCAAGATTATAAAATATTATTGATCATTGCGTTATGCAAGGTATTACATAGGGGTAATGGGTCAACATTTTTAAACTCTTCAACGAAGAAGGTTAAACAAAATACTGAACAAAAATTTTAGGAAGTCAAATTATATTTGTTATATATAAATTATTTTTTTTAATTAATTTTTTTTTATATTATTTTTTCTATTCAAAACAAGCACTCATCACAATAGAATCCAAACAATATAACAATAATATATATATATATATATATATATATATATATATATATATATATGAAAGAGTAACATAAAATTTATCATCAACAATAACATATTATAAAAAAGTTACCTTATATGTATTGTCAAATTTGAAGACGTTTCCCCGGATCACGTTCTAAAGCATTTTCAAATTTTTATATGTAACTTTAGGAACCTTAAGGAGTTGTTTTTCGTTTTCTTCAATTTTTAGATCTTTATGAAGTTTCTCAATTTTAGATGACGTAGATGCATTATTTTTATCTTCATCACAAGCCTTCCTCTTGAAAAAAGAATAATTCTTTTACTCTTTACCATATTTTTTCTAATATAAATTTGTCACCTCTCACCTATTTACAAAAAGATAAAATTATGAATACCCCAAATTAAATCTTAAAAGTAAGACTTAATATTTTAATAGAACTAATAACTTCTAAATGATTAGTTTTCCTTACCTTAGAATAGATTCCTAATATTGCTCTCTCTTAAACAACTTCAAAGCCTAAAATAGATCTATCTACACAAAGAAGAGTTTGATAAACAATTAGAGCATGATTTTATGATCTCTAAGAGATAGAGATATGCCTAGAGCGTAGAAAAGTCACATACAAGAGGAAAACATATTGCTTCGGAAAAAAAGGGTAAAAATTGAATTTACTCAAAAGAAGAAATTGTTTGGCCCAAAATGTTCCTGAACTCTTCAATTTTGCCGTAGTACAATTTGATTTTGAAAATAATAAAGAATTGATGGTGAAAATTGAGATAGAAATAAAAAGAAAGAAAGAGACAGAGGCACAAAAGAAATAGAAGTCAAATAAAAAAGTATATAAAATTATAATAGAAAAAAAATATGATTTTTAAATTTTAAAAAAGCTTTTTCAAACTAAATTAATATAAATAAAGTAATAATATATAAATAAAATAATAATATATAAATATATTTTTTCAAAATATATAGAAGATAAAATAAAATAAAAATTATTGATATTAATATAAATAAAGTAATAATATATAAATATTATTTTTTAAATATATAAAAAATAAAGTGTGATGTGTTCAGAGATTCCGATAAACTTATTTCAGAGTATCTACTTAGTGGAGAAATTACTTCATATGTTAAAATTAAAAAAACAACCAGTTTATGTAAGTGAGAAATCCATTTGTTAAAAAAATATGATATATAATTAGTTCAGATTATTTTTATTTATCATATGTAGTTTGCGAATAGATAATCAAATTGTTGGAATTTAAATGTTGACAAGTATATTTAGAGTTAATTATGTTTTTAGCCATAAATTATAACTTTAAAATTATTTTGTTTTAATAATTTAGAAATAGATGAATAGAATTTTCATCACCTAAAAATATTAATTTTTTTTACGTGATAAAAATTATATTACAAAATTATATTACATGTGTGTCCATGCATTGACACGTGTACTCTTCTCTCCCTTCTCTCTGCCCACCTCCACCTTCTCTTGTAGCTTCTCCCCTCTCCTCATCCTCCCTTCTCGCTTCTCCCCTCTCCTACACTCCCTCACAGTTAGAGGTGTCAATTTGTCACACCCCACAAGACTTGTCTTAGCCTTGTGGGCTAGGATTAAAAAAAATCACATTGAAAGAAAAATCCCATCAAAAGTTCACAGGGCCAAAAATCCCACAAAAGCCATATGGGTCGGAGTCAGTCCATGGGCTTTCTGTTTAAACATGAAAACCTTATTATTTTTTAAAATATATTACTAAACATTTTGGCGACCTTGAAGTACCTGACGATCCGGATTGGCCGAGCGGGTCCAACAACCAAGACGGGTCGAGCAGCCCCGACGACCCATACAACCCCGACGATCCTAGTGACCCATACAAGCCCCACAATCCCTATGACCCAAACAAGCTCGAAAACTCGGACAGACCCGATGAACCAGACAGACACGACGACCTAGACAGGGTCGACGATCCGGACGACTCCGACAATCCAAATAGGCCCGGCGACCTAGACGTACACGACGATCCGGATTGACCAAGCGGGCCCAACAACCCAAATGGGTCGGGTGGCCCCGACGACCCATACAAGCCCGACAATCCTGACGACCCGGACATGCTCGACGACCGAAATAGGCCCGACGACAAAGACATGCTTGACGACCCAGACTAATCATAGGACCAAGAAAGGCCTAACGACCAGCACGGGCCTAACAACCCGACGATCCAAACAAAATCAATAATTCGAATGGACCCGACGACGTGGACGGGCCAAACGACCCGAATGGGCTCGATGACCCAGATAGGCTCGACGACCAGGACGGGCTCGATGACCAGGACGGGCCCGATGACCAGGACAGGCCCGATGACCAGGACGGGCTCGATGACCAGGACGGGCCCGATGACCAGGACAGGCCCGATGACCAGGACGGGTCTGACAATCCAGACAAGCTTGACGATCTAGACGGGCCCAACAACCCAGATGGCCTAACAAACCAAACAAGCTTGACAATCTGAACGGAACTGATGACGCAAATAGGCCTAACAACCAAGGCGGGCCTTACGACCCGGATAGGCCCGACAGTCCGGAATATTTAATTGAGAATGTACTTTGGTTAAAGTTATTATGATTAATTTACAAAGTTCTTACTTTTAAATGAGAATGTACTTTGGTTAATAGTGAGAACAACAACAAATTAATTTGAGAATATTCATTGGTTAATTTTCAAATCTACAACAATAATAATGAGCAATAATCGTTAGATAACTGGTGATAGATCTATTTAAAAAAAAAATTAGTGGAATTAATCTATTTTCTTTATCTTTGTTTTTTAATATCTTTTTATCTTTATCTTCTTCTATTATTTTTCCCAATATTATTTAACTAACCCCTTTTGTATAGTTTTTATAAGAAGTAATTTGTCAAGAATCAATTTCGTATTCATTGAAAGACGACTTAGGGTTGACTTTACTCATATTAATCTTTTGACTACTTACTTAACAACACTGAAATTGTTACAGATAAATAGTATTAATTTGATCACTTCACGACAACGTTATCCATAATACAAAATGAGTTGATAAATTTGTTAGGATGTGAAATAAAACAAACTATAAAAGAATTAGGGATGCAAAATATTAGTCATAATTGCATGTACCCCAGATATAAGTATTAAGAGCAAATGTATTTGGTATTATGATGTGTGGATATTTCATCAACTCTAATACAAGTTAATGAGTATGTTTTGGAATTTTTAAAAGTAGATTATACAAGTGGAAAATGTCTTTTGATGCTATTATAGACGAATTGAAAAAATGTTGGACTTGATATTAACAACCTTAGATGACAAGGATATAATAATGAATCTAATATGAAAGGAAAACACCAACGTGTGCAAACAAAATTCATAATATTAATTCTAGATCATTTTATACTCTATGTGGTTGTCTTAGTTTAAAACTAGTACTTTTTTATATTGTTAACTCTTGTTTTAAAGCTACACTTTTTTTAGGTGTGTTACAATGCATTATACTTAATTTTATTTTTCTACAAAAGGTGGAAAATTTTACAAGACCATATACATGTTAACTCTTAAATCATTGTCACAAACATACATGGAAAATTGTATTCAAAGTGTGAAAGTTGTAATATTTTAAACTTCACAAATAAGAGATACTTTATTTGAATTAGTTGAAGCTAGTGGTGATCCTGAAATATAAAGTGAAGCTAATTGTTTAACAACTTATGAACTAGAAAACTATGAATTTTTGTTATACATGAATATTTGTATGACATTCGTTTACAGCTAACTCAATCAGTAAGAATTTACAATAAAAAATATGTGCATTGATAAAGCCATTGAACAATTAAAAGATCTTCTTTCATTTTTCAAAAAGTATAGAGAAAATAGATCTGAAAATGCATTGACTTCAGCCAAGAAAATTACTTTTGAAATGGATATAGAGCAAAAGTTTTATTAAAAACATATTAGTCATAGAAAGAAACAATATGATGAAAATGTTGACAATAAAATTGTAAAATATCTCCGAGAATCATTTAAAATTGATTACTTTTTGTACATTGTAGATAAAACAATTACTTTTTTTGGTTGGAGATTGGCTCTACTTTGGTTTGTCAAGTTTTGTGGGTCAACAATTGGTACCATGAGCTCTTAGAGGAAGATGACACATATGTTTGTCTTTCATTCAACATATACACTTTAAGGTTTCTCATTTTTTCGTGAGGATAATCATTGACAAGTTAGCTTCTTCTTTTTTTCTTTTACACATGGGGAAGTATAAGTAGTTTGATATATTGCCACAATTAATTTTTGAAACCATAATAATTTGTCGAATCTTGACGGATTAAATTTCTTTTCAGAATTATACTTTAAAGAAAATTAAAAAATGATAAATTAATTAAATTTCTTAATTATATAAAAGAATAAATTCTTTTTCAAATTATAGAATAATATTATCCACTTCATTATAAGTTGTTTTAGCCTAAAGAAGTTTTTCAAAATTAAAAAAACAAAAAATTATTTAAAATCAACAATATCTAAACAAAAATTAGATAAATTAACCTTAATATTTATTAAAAAAATACTAAATAAAATTAATTATAACAACTTAATAAATAAATTTAATTCACAAAAAGTTCAAAAAATAAAATAAAAATATATTTTAATATAAATTATTTTATTAATAAATAAAAATATCCAATTTTTAAATTTGCGAGAAATTTTCTCCTATTAGAACTTATCACTATGAATCAAAATATATTAATAAAAGTAGAATAAACTATAAAAGTTAAATACATAGTGAATTTTTCATTTTGATACCGAACACATTTACGCACAATAATCAAGTAGAAAAATATATTTAAGCCATTGTAGATCTTGATGCTCTTATTAGTTACTGAAAAAAGTGCTGTAATAAAGTAAACGGTAGTTACATGTGTTTTAAATTTTAGTAGTACTTCTATAGTCTAGATTCTCTAGAAGTTTCAATAGTTGTCAAACACTAGCGCAAACATTGAAACACGAGACAACATAATTGAGAGAAAAAAAAAAAAAAAACAGCTAAATAA
>Ga0209589_1014148_pt1 | contig 10128 bp, 5 predicted proteins | sample CowpeawhiteBW_FD_187525 | JGI IMG/M metagenome (GOLD analysis project Ga0209589, IMG submission 187525) | Root nodule microbial communities of legume samples collected from California USA - Cow pea white BW (SPAdes) (version 2) | ecosystem: Host-associated > Plants > Roots > Nodule | place: USA...
TATATATATATATATATATATATATATATATATATATATATATATATATATATATATATATATATATATATATATATATATATATATATATATATATATATATAAAGTCCAAATATATGCACACACACGTCAGAGGAACTCTTATCCTTTGATTCCATGCCACATGGTCACCACCATGTTATCCATGCTCTACGTCTTCAAATGTATACTTCAAGATGCCTTGCTACCACACCTACAAGCCACAACTTGTAGAACACCTATGGGAAACCTACTACGGACCACACTCCGTAACGCCAGGTGGAGTTCCCAATACGAAACATAGTTTGTAATGTTCCAAAACTACCAAACTCGTCTGTTAAATACTGATGAGGGTAATCTTTTAGGACCCATCCTTACAAGCCATAACTCGCACACTCACACCGGCAACACTCGCCAATCCGAGCCATAAATCAAGGATTCCTCGTGTTCATTCGCCATCCCGAGCCACAACTCAAGAGATGTTATTCCGAGCCACAACTTAAGGAATACCACGTATTTACCCTCTATCTCGAGCCACAAATCAAGGGATACCATTTCGAGCCACAACTCAAGGAACACTCCAGCAAGATGCTCTTTAAGGTATCACTAAAGCATTGTAGACCACACACATCCAAAGCAAAAAACCATTCTGCCATTGCATTATCGCCTGGCGCTGCTTCAAAGCCACCAGGCGAAACTTAGTTCCAGATCGCCTGGTGGGACACATCTGCCGTCATGCGCCAAGCGCCCCTAAAGCTTCTGACCTTGCAGACATCGCCTGGTGGGAGCATCCTCACTGTCATGTGTCACACGTCCCAGTAGTTCTCTGGAATGGTAACTATCATTTGGCGGGTCAACCACCACCGCCAAGCGCTACACCAGTACTCATGCAATACTAGTTTTGGCACAACAGTAGAAATTGTATCCTTAATTTAGATATCAAATTCACAATAACCTTTACTAAGTTACTTACAACTTATCATCCATTCTTTATTTCCACACTTCCCAACTTGTTACCAATATTCCTATTTCCATATAGAGTCACCAATCCTAATATGCCCATTATTAAATTTTCTTAAGATTAACCTTGCTCATCCATGATATGCCACAATCAACTCATAGTACTTTTAACCCATCATATACCCAATTATTACATCCATATTCACTCAAATACAAGTAACATAACCATTATATTTTAGTTTAGAATTATAACACATATTCACCTTAGGCAACTCCATCTCACAGCCACAACTCCTAAATTATATTATGCCTCATCATTCCACAAGATTTTAGTTTAATTGCCTCTACTGCACTATCATTATATTCCTATCTTGCAACACCAACTCATAATTTAGAATTCTCCTTAATCTCACTCCATGTATTACTTATTCATCCTAATACCATAGCCAGCATATTACAACTCTACTTTTTCATAATAAAAAATTGACTTCACACAAAACTCCCAACTCACTGCTTGTCCAAAGATGCGTTTGGTGAAGGGTCCTACACCTGCGATTAGGGAATTTTGGAAATTTCTAGCAATTCTTGTACCTGCGAAGGCTCCTAAAAATACATTCATTCCTGATTTTATCTCCAAATTTTCGTAGCCTATTATGTCTCTCACATTGCACATAATTGATTTAGCAACCAACAACCAATTTCTCCACACAATTCACACTGTAATTATTCTCTCATCCTCAAAATTCTCAATCATTCTAAACCTAATACACATAACATCACGTTTTCACCCAATTACCATCAAATTGCCACACAATTTGCCACGTAGAAATAATTTACAATTCATTAAGACCTTAATAAACCTTTTTTGCCGATTAGAACAGTCCAGAACTCATAAAAACATAAAATTCGAGTCAACTTGCTCGCCTCGCTTGGCGACAGTTGTAAGACCTGATAAATTTAAATTATTTAATAAATGCGGGTAGTAGGAGACTTTATGGAATTTAATATAGATTGTGATGACGTGGAAAAGTACTAGCTCAAGTGGTTGAGAGTACTTAATTGTGTGATATTTTAATATGTGTATTATTTTAATGTTATGTTTGAATGTGCTTAGTGATAATGTAATCCTAAAATTATAAGAATTATTATGAAACTTGAATTGGTTGAATTGGTTGTGTAATTTCTTTGTGATTATATGGTTGTGGGTTCAAACCTTGCTAAGAACGAATCAAACTCTCTTTTTGCCAAATTTTATCTTGACATGAATATGAAAGGGTAGAGAAAACCCTAGTTGCAAGAAGGCAGCCTAGTGGGGCTTGGAAAGTACCAATTATGGTCTTTGAATGATCATTAACACCTAATTGAAAGCTATTTTCGTTTTCCCTAGCATTAACATGCATTAAGGCTTAGTTAATGGTCTAATTAGGGTAGTTTTGGAGAGGAAAGAGAGAAAAACGTGAAAGGGCATATGACAAACGAGATTGACAGTGAAAAAGGGAGTCTGAAGGTGTCTCTTTTAGTGGAATTGATCAAAGCATCAAGTGCATTGAGAGAAGACCAAGACTGGACTAGTGGTGGCACAAAGGAAGTTCTACTTCTTTCAAGTGAGCAAGAATTATCCATGTAAGGGGAGTTGCTTTCATGTGTTTTTAATCGTATATAATGTATTGTGCCTTGTATGAACCAAATTGCATGAGATTCTCCTCTTTCACACTGTTTTTCGTAAGTTTCTAGGTTTTCGTCTAAAAACTGCCTGGCGGTCATGAATGTGCCGCCAGGCGATGCATCTTCTCTGCCCAATTTTCTAGGTTCAGCTATGAACCGCCTAGCGGCGAAGGTGAACTTGCCAAGCGACGCATGGTGATTGTCTCTGTTTTGTGCAATTCATGATTTTCTGTTATACTGTGACTCTCCATTTGAATTGCTAAGTTTATGTAAATGCGTGATGCCATAGTGCTGTTATCATTATGATGCGTGGGAACTAAATTGAGAATATAATAATGAAGCAGTTGTGTTGAATTGATGAACGGATCAAAATTAGAGAAATAGGAGTCAATTACGAATTGGTGGGATTAGTATGAAATGATTGGTTGAGTATGCAACTGTACATGAAATGATTGTGAACTATTGGTGCGAGCATGAATTCCTAGATTTTTAAGTTTAAACAGATTGGTATCCAAAGGTATAAAAGAACCTAGGTTTTTTCCAGGAACTGATGTGTCACCTGGCGGCATCTTATTGGCTGCTAGGCAATAGCGGTGGAAAATGAGTTGTTTTGGAAATTTAGGGGATGGCTGAGAGAGAGTTACTATTAAATTGAGGCGAAAGGAAATTAAATGTGACAAAGAGATTAAGATAATTGAATGAGGGTCATGATAAACAAGGCAATGCATGGAGTGAGGTGATGTGCTTACGGCAAAGTGAATTAGAGTTTGGTAATGAATTCTTAGTGATGGTCTAACAATCTGGAATAACAGGGAAATGAGAAAAAAAGAGGATAACTAAGCTGGAAATGTGGATTCGGGTGCATTGGAGTAGGTGAAATTAGGTATAGCAATTTAATGATAAAAGGGTGAAAAAACAATTGGTTAAGTATAGGATTGCTAATGAGCTGCATTGTGTACAGGGATTGAGTAAGAGTTTGTTTCTGTTATAACTTGATTAAGTCATGGTGTAACTATATAGTGGTGGGTAAATCACATAGTTTGGAAGGTTTGAATGGTGAATATGAGTTATAGGAAATCAAATCATGTTGAAGTGGATGGGTAATTAGAATTAGGTGTTGCTAAGCAAGTGTGCAATATAGTTGTTAGAGCAACCTGAATTTTAGAACAAAAAAATTTGGGTGCCAAAAACTAGGAAAACTATGCTACTGGTGTGGCGCCTGGCGACCTACGAGTGTCTGCCAGGCGATAGGACCACCAATGGTGTCCTTGTAACGAGTGGCGTCTGGAGGCAAGGTGTGCTCTGCCAGGTGATAGACCCTGAAACAGTGGGGCTGGAAAAGGCTTGGCGCCTGGCGGCAAGGGTGTCCCCCCAGGCGGTCTGGATAGTATTTTCGCCTGGCCACGCTTAGGTTGTCGTCGCCAGGCGATATTGCTACAGGTATTGACTTGCGTGTGTTGTTTGTACGCATTGATGGGGACTTAGATCAAGAGATGTTATGCCATGAGCGGGTAGGTTCATAGATGGTGTTGAACACGTGATGATATGAGCGAGGAGGTTCGTATGTTCCGTGCACACACTTGAGAGATGCTGCGAGCGGGGAGGTTTGTAGTTGGTGGATCACGTGTTTTGGACTACGGGCGGGTAGGTCCGTAGAGTAAGACTACGAGCGGGGAGGTTTGTAGATTAGGACTACGAGCGGGGAGGTTCGTAGAGGTAGGACCACAAGCAGGTAGGTTCGTGTGAGCATCATAAATCCTAAATCCATGACTAACTATTTGTGTGAATTGAAGGTTGAAAAGCCTTGGGGATTAAGGTCTTGGCCAAGAATTATCTAGAATAAATTAGTTGGGTGTTTTGAAATTATTCACTTATGTGTTAATTGTTTATGAGCTCACTCTTTCTGTTTGTGTTTGGCAATGATTGTGTGATTCGTTACACAGGGGCATACAACATTCAGGTGATGTTGTTGATGCATAGCGACGAAGAAAGGGCTAGCTTGGGAGACTTTGAGCTGAGGAATTTTATTATAATTTTACTATTTTGTCGGATTTTGGGATTTGTACTAAGTTTACTACTCTAGTTTTATTTAAATTATGGCGCGTTGACTAATGTTTTAAATTTTCCCGCATTTAGGAATAATAAAAATTACGACGTTTGATTTTCGATTCTTATTTATTTATTTAAATTAAGTAATTTCTAGCAGGGGACATTACAACAGTTCATCGTCGCCAGGCTGTTCATATCAGATGTACATAAACTGGGAAAATTTGGCATGAGTCGCCTAGCGGCTTTGAAGGTTCGCCAAGCAGTTTCTGGAAAAATTCCAGAAACTAATCATAGTCCACAAAACTTGCACAGAAAACAATCATGGTTTTCATACAATTCATAGTTAAGTATTTAAACTTGAAAATAAAGCGAACAACTCCCCTAACCTGGATTCCTTGTGTAAAATTGAGTACATGATAGTTCTTCCTTAACCAACAATGGCTTCCCTTAGGATCATATTATCACTCATCATGATCAATCATATTACTAAAATAAAAAATAATTAAAATAACACATAATTGGCATACATAGGACTTAAACCCATGTCCTCTCAACATGTCTAAGTACTCTCAACCACTTGAGCTAATACTATTCCACATCATAAAAGTTAGCATTAAATGCCATAAAGGCTCTCACCACCTGTATTTATTAATTAATTATTTATTTAATTTATTTATTTTCTCGGGTCTTACACACATGATAGTAGAATTCAAAAAAATATGAGAATAATATATATGAAAGTGAAACATAAAGTTTATCATCAATAATAATATATTAAAAAAAGAAAAAATTACCTTTAGTCAGAGTGATGCTCTATGCTCTTTCAACGACTTAAAATCTTCAATAATTGAATTAGAACTAAAGTTTGTTGCAATATACCTCAAATTAAATCTCAAAATCAAGACTCAATATTTTACGAAAAATAACAACTTCTAAATTATTAGCTCCCCTTACCTTAAAGTAGATTCCTAACACTAACATCGTTTTTCCCTTACACAACTTCAAAGCCTAAAATATTTATATGTACACAAAGAAGAAAACAAATTGCTTCGAAAAAGAAAGGTAGAAAATCAACATACTTAAAAGAAGAAATTGTTGGTTCAAAAGGTTCCTTAGCACCTCAAATTTTCCTTGGTGCAATCTGATTTTGAAAATGATGAGAGATTGAGGGTGAAAATTGAGAAAGAAAGAAGAGGTGAGAAAGAAAGGTACGGAAGAAAGAGAAACCAAATAAAGAAGAACAAGGAATAACAGAAGAAGGGTAAACATGGTTTTCAAATTTTAATTTTTTTAAACTAAATTAATATAAATAATAAAATAATATATAAATATATTTTTTAAATATATATATATATATATATATATATATATATATATGTGTGTGTGTGTGTGTGTGTGTGTGTATAAAATTTAAAAATTGGGGAAATCTCATATCCTTTAAAATGATTGTCAGAGTTACGTATGACAACTAAACTCGTCCTCGTGGGTATTGCTCGAACCCGTTCCCGTTTTGATGGGAAATTCCTGCATTGATTGGGTATGGGGATGTACATATATGCCCCATCCCTATCCTTATAACCGCCATAATACTCGTCCTCACCATATCCCTGTCCCCGCTTAACTTATTAAAATATTCACAATTAATTAAGTAACCTTGTATATATATATATATATATATATATATATATATATATATATATATATATATATATACACTTTCTTTTTTTTTATTTCTTCTAATTGTTTGGTTTGTCATTAAATTCATTCGCATCTCCATTATATATATTTTTAAGACTCTCAATTTTAGTGTTTAATAACAAATCTTTCATTTACTAGGTAACATAAAAAAATTATCTTCTTTATTCTATTATTATTAATTCTTGTTTTAATTTGAAGATCTCTATAGTATTTTTCATCTTATCATAACCTTAATTATACATTTGTTTTCATTTGTTTGATTTCATTCAATAGTGTCTCAATTTGTTTCAAAGACACATATTTGATAATTTGTTTAATATTTTTATTTATTTGTTTTTATCATGTAGAATACTATTTTGATATATTTTATATAATTATTTTATATTTTCTAACTCATTATAATCATACTGTAATTTTGTCACTATAATAAATAAATTTTGTTTACTATAATATAAAAATTTAATGTAATTGTCATGATTTTTTATCATCATCCAACATATACTAAATTTCAAAATATACAAGATCTATGTTAAAATTTTATTATTATTAGTTTAATATTTGTTCTTTGCATGATTTTGATCAAGTGATGTATTATAATTTTTATTAGTGTATAAAAAAGAGATTCATTAGAATTTAAAAAATTTGAAGTAAACTGACATTTAAAATATATTTTAATTTGAATATTTGTTTTCCTTTTATATCCTTTTAAAAATATTTTTAAATTTTATCAACTAGGTTTCATTAATATTTGAAAATTTAATAAATGTTTTGATTTTCATGGAATTTTATTTGGTATTCTAATTTGAAATGTATGCAATTATAATTTCTTTCTAAATATTTGATATCGAGTAAACAACCCTCCTCTTAATATTGAATATTTGATAATATTATGTTGTCTTTACAGTAATTTTTTATTACTTTATAAAAATTAATTAATATTGAAACAGTAAGAAAACATGTATGCGTATACGTATGAGAATATACCCGTTATCCGATGAGGATGAAAAAAAATTTGATACCTATTGGATTTAGGTATGGAGATGAATTTTTTCTGGAGATGAATATGAGATAGTAAAATGCATCTCTGCTCCGTCTTGTTGCCATCCCTAGTCAAAACTTATCCCGTATGTTTTGACATTTTCAATTATGATAATTGTATTTTATATTGAGAATAAATAATGTTTCAAATAGAGAATCTCAATAAAAATAATCCAAGAAAAATTAGAAAGAAATTTTTTATTATTATTATTATTATTATTATTATTATTATTATATATTATATATATATATATATATATATATATATATTTATATATATATATATATATATATATATATATATATATATATATATATATATATAAACTTGTGTTTGTAAGATTAGTAATAATATAACTATTGGCTAAGATATTACATTTCTTATTCAATTATTTTTAATAATTTTATTTAGATATCTTTGTAATAACTAGTTGTACTTGTAAGACCCACTTTAATTTTCTGCCCTAATCTTAAGGCCCTACTCTAATCGGTTGGGCCTAAGGTTGGCCATGGTGTGTCCAAAGTCCCTACACCAGCCTAACACTCTCATTTCCTGCTTACTTTTAGAAAAATAGTTTCTCAAACACTCTCCTTTCCCTCAACTAAGCTATGCTAGGGTTTTGAATCCCATTTGTCTTTAAGTCAGCTCAAACCCAATTTTCCGCTCATATAAGTTATTTTCATCTCTTATTCTTTTCCCCAGCTGGATTTTTCTTGTGGTTCCATTTAGGGTTCATCGTAGTAACCCCTCCTTATTCTGATGTTAGTGCTTTCAGCTTGCGAAGCTGTTCTTGGAGCTGTGGTACCATTATGCTAGCTTAAACCCCCTCACACTAGCTCTTGATAAGGTAAGGGAAGCTAGGGTTTACTATTTATTTCGATATTCTGCTTGCCTTAGTTCTATTTTGTGAGTTTGATGCTTGTTTACTATTATAATAGCTTGGCATGGAATTGGTATGCATGATTACCTTATGCTTGGTTGGTGAGACATGATTTTGGTGTGGTTTAGGACGTAATTCCATGAATCTCTAGGTGAGATCTCATGGTGGTGCCTCATCGGTCAGGACATAATTCCATGATCCCTGTTAGTGGGAGTTCATGGTGGTGCCTCATGGTTAGGACGTAATTCCACGTGGTTTCGTGGTGGTGCCTAATTATATAATTTAGTAAGGATTCAAGTAAGGATTGCATCTTGACACTCTAAAGAGTCAGTTAGTCTCATGTAAAGCGTACTAACCAAGTGCTGAAAGTAGTAGGAGGCCCTAGCCTTTGGCAGGATAATGGCCTTAGATGTTTGAACGCTAACTTTGTGAGTGATAGGTGAAACCCATTGGCAATGGCTTTGTAGAGCAGTAGAGGCCACTACAAGTGCAAGCATCTAGTGAATCCGACTGATTATATGTATCCAGATAAATCATGTCTTTAAGTCTTAGTGTTTTGCTTGTCAGTCATTATATGTTTGGTTGATTTATGTACTCATGACTTTCAAATTGTATGTTCAATGGCATGATAAAAACCTTTTTACACTAGCTTACCATTCTGTTTGTTTATATGTTCTGTGTGGTTTTCTCCTTTTGCGATGATCATCAATTTATTGATGTGAGCAGATGCAAGAACTCCTCGTGGTCATCAAGGTGTGATGGAGATTCCGTTGCATAGCTTATCTGGGTTCGGATCCCGCTTCTTCGAGTCATTGTTTTAGGATTGTAGCCCATGTATTTCCTTGCTCTTGGAGCATTTGTTTTGAATATTGTTAAACCTCTTTCTCGTATTATTATTGGCATCGTGGTGTGCCTTAGTTTCTTTCCTAGTTTATTCTGGATAAGTGTAAGGAGTGACAATATACTCCATAACTTTGTTTTTTATATTATTTTGTGTGATGTTTCATTTAATTAAGGTTATTATTTAGATGAGATGTTACGATACTGACTTGATGTGTTGATTAAATGAGTTAACCTGAATACATACGAAAATTGGAAAAAATAATAAGTCAGTCATATTGAAAAATGAAATTACTTAAATTTAAGTGAGTGAATTTTGAACTTTGGATTAACTGTTTTTTAAACATAAAATAACTATAATTTTAAAATTTGAAAATAATATTATTTTATTAAATATATTTATGTTAGAATTGTATTTAAATTATTATATTTAAAAATTGCAATTAATTTTATCTTTGACTAAAGCTTTAAAATTGTATATCTTATATATTAATTTTTTATAATTTTAAATAAATTTTTAAATCAAGTTAAGATGGTCTGATAAAGGGGAGAGCAAACCAATTTATTTTATTCTATTTAAAAATGTGAACCACTATTTAGTTTGTCAACTATATTAATGTACCATAAGTAATGCTAGATTTTGTATTAGAAATTTACTATTATATTTCTTTAACGAATCTTTGATTTTTAAATGATACTTGTTCAAATGTTTCTTTGCATATATTTAACTATTAAATGTGGCCTGCTTCAGTTTTATTGTTTTTAAACTATTTTTCAATATATTTATTTACGCTTTGTGGAAAATGATCAAACTGTTGATTAGACCTAGAGATGGCAAATAAACCCGTCCCCATGGGTATTGCCCGAACCCGTCCCCGTTTTGACGGGGAATCCCCGCATTGACTGGGTATGGGTATGGGTATGGGGAATCCCCGACTTTTTCAGTTGGGTATGGGGATGGGTATGGGGATGTACATAT
>Ga0209589_1014154_pt1 | contig 10123 bp, 11 predicted proteins | sample CowpeawhiteBW_FD_187525 | JGI IMG/M metagenome (GOLD analysis project Ga0209589, IMG submission 187525) | Root nodule microbial communities of legume samples collected from California USA - Cow pea white BW (SPAdes) (version 2) | ecosystem: Host-associated > Plants > Roots > Nodule | place: USA...
AGCATCATATTAACCATGTCTAGATGCCAGAATTATGCATTTGCACACTACTACACGTTTTGACCCTTCATCACACAAGCATGTGCATGATTGGCTTACTTTTCTTACTTGAAAGTGGGGTTTGGATGGTGATTCGTGAACCTATCATTGTTGGAGGGTCCTCACTATTTATTCTACACATTTCAACATATTGAAACGGGTTCAAGGTATTTACAACACTTGAAACTCATTTTTTGTGTTCATATGCATTTTAGCCCTCTTTGTTAGCCATTTTAAACTTGAACTAGTGATTTTGTAATTCTCTTTATATTTTGTTCATTTGTTTGTTTCTAAAGTTCACTTGCGTCATATTATGCATGGCCAAAGGATAAAAAAACCATTTTCATACCCAATTTCAAACCGCACACACTCAATTTGAAGAAAAATCTTCATTTTAAGCCTTTAAAAGTTGAGATGAGAGTGTGATATGTGTTTGCTGTTTTGTAATGTTTCATTACTGTTATTGACTCATTTTAGATTACATTTTACTTTCCATTCACTAAAAACTACCCCTTAATATGATCTTTATTAGTTTGGGACTGACTAGTTAGCCTAGTTTAGCCTATTTTTCTTGTACATAGGGAACTAACACACTAACTTGTATTGTGTGACTTTGGTGCACCTTAGTAATCCAAATTCAACAAATTAAAAGTGATTAGAGGTTACTGAACTTAAAAATTCAGCATGGGTTCAGATTTCCACCTCTACAAGTCACTTTTATGGAAAGTTGACCCAAAGGTTGACTTTTAAAATCAAAGTTCTAACTCAAGGTTTAAGCATCCTAGCATCTTGGTTTAGTTATGTGTAACATGTTTGAGCCATCAATTATGTCATTCTAAGCATTTTACAAGTTTTGAGTGTGATATGATCATTTTAGGTTTTCTAGACTACCTAGAATTGGGATTTTTAATCTCCAATAGTTCTTTAGGAAAATTTACTATTTTAGTAACTCATTAGCATCATATTAACCATGTCTAGATGCCAGAATTATGCATTTGCACACTACTACACGTTTTGACCCTTCATCACACAAGCATGTGCATGATTGGCTTACTTTTCTTACTTGAAAGTGGGGTTTGGATAGTGATTTCGTGAACCTATCATTGTTGGAGGGTCCTCACTATTTATTCTACACATTTCAACATATTGAAACGAGTTCAAGGTATTTACAGCACTTGGAACTCATTTTTTGTCTTCGTATGCATTTTAGGCACTCTTTGTTAGCCATTTTAGGCTACCAAGTGTGTTGTTATATTGTATATTTGAGTGTGAGCTACCATTCAGGACTTTGTCATTTGCATTAATCCTATATGGCAGCTATTAAGACTGATTGGTGTGAAGAGATGAAAATCATTGATCAAGATTCATGTTTTTGAGTTTGCCTCCAAACCCATTTCACAACCCATTTGTACTTTTTAAGTTTTAATTTCGTTTTCAGTCATAACTTCTTGTTTTTACCCATTTTCAATCATCTTTAACATGTTCCAATTCATAGTTTTAGAATTAGAAGCTTAAATCATCACAACCCCAAAAAGTATTTAATTTAGTTTAAGTTCCCATAACTTGTTCATTCTTTGAGTTTCAATATGAATGTTTTCTATTTTTCTTTATTCATGCAGTATTTTGATCATTCAAATATGTTTGTTTAGTGTTTAGCTTCATGTTGGTTTCAAGTTTTAACAGTTTGAAGTCATGGGTACCAAATTTGACCCAAAAAGGTGTGGTTGTGTTGTCACATTAATAGTGAACATATATGTTGTCAAGTGTGGTTTAATTAGTATGTCTTTGCTGTCTTGGCTATCTCCATATTGGTGGCAGGAACGTCCCAAATGGGCAAGTTCAATTGATTCAAAAGAAAAAAAAATCCTAAAAGTGAGTGTCCCTCATGTCACCACTATCTAATTTACTACATTGATACATTTACTATCAAGTGAATCCATGCACAAAACAGATTCAACGCATAAATAGAGATAAAAATCCAAAATTAGATAGCTAAACAAGACACTCACCTTTACTGCAAACCACAACTGAATGGGATAGCAAATCTGATAGCAAAATACCTGCATTGGCACAAATCATAACCAATCAACAATCTTATGTGAAATATAGCCTAGTGGGTTGCATAGTAAAGTTTGTTTATGTTGATTATTTAACATGACTAACCTTAACTTAAGTTATATGATTCTAATGCAGCCAAAACATGTAAATTTAGCACTGAAATACTGATTGGAAGAAACCAATGCATGCAAATAAGCCAAAGACTCATCAAATTATGCAGACTTGACTTTTCAATCAGAGTTGACTTTTTCAATCAGAGTTGACCAGAGAGTTAACAAAGATTGACTTTTTGCAATTGAGCTCCAAATGTTATGGCAGTTGTGGGAGAACCTAGGGGACATCTACCTACATTCTTGCTGAACTTAAAACAGGTGACAAATAATAAGGGTTGCATCCAAAATCTAGTTCTAATTTGCAATTACCTAATTGACTAGTCTAGTTGTACTTTAAGTCTTAGATTTATAATTTTAATTTGGTTGCAGCACTGAATGGGAAAATAAAGGAATCTAAAGACTTGATTGGCAAGATAGAAACAACATCCATGGCTAAGGTGGAAGCAATCAACATAAGAAAGAATGAAGTGAACAAAAAGTGGAGACAAGGTGGAGATTTTTGTTGCTTTTGGTCACAGATTGGTGGTGAAGAACACAATACTTTATTTTAAATGTCATGAATCAGATTAATTGACAAAAGAGCTAGATTCAAAGATGAATCACAATGCTTGTATGAGACATGAACACATTCACAAAATGCATCAATCAACTTAATAACTTAATGGAACCCAAAACAAAACAAAGCAATCAATTTAGGCTCCAACCTAGCAATCAATTCAGAAATGCAAATGGTTGTATGAGACATGAACTCAAAATCAATCACCTTAACAACTTAATGGAATCCAAAACAAAATGAAGCAATCAATTTGGGCTCAAACCTAGCAATCAATTCAGAAATAAATTGGTTTTAAGAGTACCTCTTGTTGATGAGTCTCTATCAACTCCGATTGCCGCTCCAAATTGGATTGTGTCTCGACTACCTTCGCCACTTCAATCTAAATTATAACATTATAAATAAGCGAGAATGGTAATTGTCAAAATTTAACCTGTTTGAAGGTAAAAAATACTGACCTATCAATGAGCGTGGTATTTGGAAAACGCCCCACACCAAAACAGCCACAACACAAAAATCCAACCACTGCCCCTACCAATCACACAATCATAATGGGAAAGTTAGTGGAGGGACAAACAATAACAGAACCAAAATGATCATTGTCGGTAAGACTTACCACAACCACTGTGAGATGGTCGGAGAACGCACCGGGAAAACCTACACAGAGCACTGTGTTCCCTCAACCCACGAAAACAATGACGATGGAGGGCACAGTCGATGGTAGCGGCAATGACAATGCACCGGCAACGTCAAACTGCGACAGTGTGGACGACGATGTTGGATCGATGTACGGTGACTGGTTTGCGCTCGCATTCGCGTTTTAGGGGTAAAATAAAATTGGGGGAGGAAGAAAGCGAAAGTGGCTTCTGTTATTAGTTAATTACTTACCGAAGGATTCCAACCGTTAGAAATAGCAGCCCATCCGTCGGTAAATAGCAGACCAGTTTACAATGCACATTAACGACGGATTATTCCGTCGGTCCATTCCTCTCAATTCTTTCCTTGCCATTACCGACGGATATATCCGTCGGTAATGTCATCAATTCATCGTCCGTCAGTAAATCCGTCGGTATTCATAATTTACCGACGGATCAGTATCCGTCGGAACATATCCGTCGATAATCCCAATATTTAAAGCTCTTAATGAACCACTCAAGTTAATAATGATCCACTATTGAATTGCTGATTGTAACTGAATTCAAGCCAACCAAAAGTCATCCACAAGCATTCAACAAAGGTCCTCCAAAGGTTGGTTCTTAAGTTGGAAAATGGGCCCTTATTTAACTTGAAAATAAAGATAAAAAACTAAAGCCCTATAATTGGTTAACCCAAAAAGCAATTTGGTCCACGAATTATACAAAGCATTGGGGCCATATTTCAGTTAAAGAAACTGCAGCAACGTCGCGCGTTAGTTATCCTCCATTTGGGCCATATGCAATTCACATCATGCCCTCCTTCTTTGAGAAGATTCGCCCCGAATCTAAAGCCTTTATTTTTCTACTAGTTTTAATAAAATTTTAGTATGTCCTTGTAAAGAACTTTATTTGTGCACAACTTGAAACTATTTCTCATCCTCCAGGATCAAATGCAACTTGAATAGATTTAGTTTTGTTCCTTTGCAACGGTTGCAATCCGTGGAGCAGCTCTCTTGCCAACACTACCCCTACCTTGATACGTAACAATAAATAACTCCATGCGTTGTGTTTGACGAATTTGCTTCTCATATGCGAACCAAATGCATAATAAAGCACTATGAACAAGCTTCCTTTTTAAACATGGAAGTTGGAGTGTTTCATTCACATGCTTATCATTTTGCTCCTTTAAAATGACATGACAAACTGTGGAAGAAAAAACATTGACAAATAAATTTTCCATCATCTTTCTCTCTACTTTTCGTTTTCTTCATTTTCCCTTCCTTCTGATGTTTCTATTTCTTCTTTTTCTATTCTCTCGTTCAGCCTATGTTGAACCTTACTGACTTGTCTTGGTTTCATAAACTTCAACTTCATTTTATGTCCCTCATGCCTCAAATAAATGGAGCGTTCATCAAGATTGAGTGCTTTAAAACTAACCTATGCCCATCCCAAAAGATGATGACAAGAGTACATGGGAGCATCTTTCACACATTGTCCTGTACTGAATTTGATCCATGCTTGATTCAGATGAAAGCTTGTTTGTAACTTGAGTTTCTCTACCAATCTTTGGCTTACAACATTGTTGTCGCTTTCGTAATCGAATGGAACTAAACATTGGTGGCCTTCGATGAAACACCTTGTATAATAAACTTCCATTGCTATTCCAAATCTAGTGAGCCAGGTTCTGAATACCAAATGATGTGAATCCAGAGGGTTTGATTCGTTTCATGGTTCGATCTAGGTTGGAATGCTAATAAGCAAGAAATTTGAGAAATTGTTTAAAACAAGAAAACAGAATTAGATAAGAAGATGAAGTGGAAATTAATAGAAGTCACACTTCCAAGGATACAAGATAAGCCTATGAGTTTAAACACACAAAGGGAGCAAGGACCTTTGATAAAACTCAAGGGTTCCTGAATCACTCAAGAACATAGAAGAATCACTCTCATTAAGATAGGAGAGATAAAATTCTTATATTTTCTGAATAAAACTCAACTTGATTTCATTGATAAGAATGGTTTAGCTTATATAGGAGCTTTAACCATCAGAATTACAAAAGACACATAATTTTCAGTTACATCCCCCTTAAAGCTATTAATGAACCACTCAAGTTAATAATGATCCACTATTGAATTGCTTATCGTAACTGAATTCAAGGCAACAAAAAGTCATCCACAAGCATTCAACAAAGGTCCTCCAAAGGTTGGTTCTTAAGTTGGAAAATGGGCCCTTATTTAACTTGAAAATAAAGAAAAACTAAAGCCCTTTAATTGGTTAACCCAAAACACAATTTGGTCAGCGAATTATACAAAGCAATGGGGCCTTATTTAAATTGAAGAAAATGCATCAACGTCGCGCGTTAGTTATCCTCCATTTGGGCCGTATGCAATTCACATCATACCCTCCTTCTAAGAGAAAATTCGTCCCGAATCTAAAGCCTTTATTTTTCTACTAGTTTTAATAAAAGTTTAGTATGTCCTTGTAAAGAACTTTATTTGTGCACAAGTTGAAACTATTTCTCGTCCTCCACGATCAAATGCAACTTGAATAAAGTGCTTTAAAATGAAGCCATGCCTATCCTAAAAGAAGATGACTAGAGTCCATGCGAGCACCTTTCACACATTGTCCTGTACTGAATTTGATCCATGCTTGATTCGGATGAAAGCTTATTTGTAACTTGTGTTTCTCCACCAATCTTTGGCTTACAACAGTGTTGTCGCTTTCGTAATCGAATGGAACTAAACATGGATGGCCTTCGATTAAATACCTTTTATAATTAACTTCCATTGTTATTCTAAATCTAGTGGGCCAGGCTCTAAATTCGAAATAATGTGAATCCAAAGGGGTGGATTCGTTTCATGGTTCGATCTAGGTTGGAATGCTAATAAGCAAGAAATTTGAGAAATTGTTTAAAACAAGAATATAGAAATAGATAAAAAGATGAAGTGGAAATTGATAGAAGTCACGCCTCCAAGGATGCAAGATAAGCCTATGAGTTTAAACACACAAAGGGAGCAAGGACCTTTGATAAAACTCAAGGGTTCCTGAATCACTCAAGAACATAGGAGAATCACTCTCACTAAGATAGAAGAGATAAAACTCTTATATTTTCTGAATAAAACTCTACTGGATTTCATTGATAAGAATGGTTTAGCTTATATAGAAGCTTTAACCATCAGAATTACAAAAGACAGATAATTTTCAATGAATACCCCCTTAAAGCTATAAATGAACCACTCAAGTTAATAATGATTCATTATTGAATTGCTGATTGTAACTGAATTCAAGGCAACCCAAAGTCATCCACAAGCATTCAACAAAGGTCCTCCAAAGGTTGGTTCTTAAGTTGGAAAATGGGGCCTTATTTAACTTAAAAATAAAGAAAACAAATTAAAGCCCTATAATTGGTTAACCCAAAAAACAATTTGGTCAGCCAATTATACAATGCATTGGGGCCTTATTTAAATTAAAGAAACTGCATCAACGTCGCGCGTTTGTTATCCTCCATTAGGGCCATATGCAATTCACATCATGCCCTCCTTCTTTGAGAAGATTCGCCCCGAATCTAAACCTTTTATTTCTCTACTAGTTTTAATAAAAGCTTAGTATGTCCTTGTAAAGAACTTTATTTGTGCACAACTTGAAACTATTTCTCGTCCTCCAGGATCGAATGCAACTTGAATAGATTTAGTTTTGTTCCTTTCCAACGGTTGCAATCTGTGGAGCACCTCTCTTGCCAACACTACCCCCACCTTGATATGTAACAATAAATAACTCCATGCGTTGTGTTTCAAGAATTTGCTTCTCATTAGCGAACCAAATGCATAATAAAGCACTATGAACAAGCTTCCTTTTTAAACATGGAAGTTGGTGTGTTTCATTCACATGCTTACCCATTTGCTCCTTTAAAATGACATCACAAACTGTTTTCCATCATCTTTCACTCTACTTCCTTTTCTTTTTATTCATTTTCCCTTCCTTCTGAAGTTTCTATTTCTTCTATTTCTATTCTCTCTTTTTCTATTCTCTCTTTTTCTATTTTCTCCTTTAGCCTATGTTGATCCTTACTGACTTGTCTTGGTGTCATAAATTTCAACTTAATTTAATGTCCCTCATGCCTCCAATAAATGGAACGTTCTTTAAGATTGAGTGCTTTAAAATGAAGCCGTGCCAATCGCAAAAGAAGATGACCAGAGTCCATGGGAGCATCTTTCACACATTGTCCTGTACTGAATTTGATCCATGCTTGATTCGGATGAAAGCTTGTTGGTAACTTGAGTTTCTCCACCAATCTTTTGTTTACAACATTGTTGTCGCTTTCGTAACTGAATGGAACTAAAGATGGGTGGCCTTCGATTAAACACCTTGTATAATAAACATCCATTGTTATTCCAAATCTAGTGAGCCAGGCTCTGAATACCAAATGATGTGAATCTAGAGGGGTGGATTCGTTTCATGGTTCGATCTAGGTTGGAATGGTAATAAGCAAGAAATTTGACAAATTGTTTAAAACAAGAAAACAGAAATAGATAAGAAGAAGAAGTGGAAATTGATAGAAGTCACACTTCCAAGGATGCAATATAAGCATATGAGTTTAAACACACAAAGGGAGCAAGGACCTTTGATGAAACTAAGCGTTCCTGAATCACTCAAGAACGTAGGAGAATCACTCTCACTAAGATAGAAGAGATAAAACTCTTATATTTTCTGAATAAAACTCACCTTGATTTCATTGATAAGATTGGTTTAGCTTATATAGGATCTTTAACCATCAACATTACAAAAGATGCATAATTTTCAGTTACAACCCCCTTAAAGTTATTAATGAACCACTCAAGTTAATAATGATCCACTATTGAATTGCTGATTGTAATTGAATTCAAGGCAACCCAAAGTCATCCACAAGCATTCAACAAAGGTCCTCCAAAGGTTGGTTTTTAAGTTGGAAAATGGGACCTTATTTAACTTTAAAATAAAGAAAAACTAAAGCCCTTTAATTGGTTAACCCAAAACACAATTTGGTCAGCCAATTATACAAAGCATTGGGGCCTTATTTAAATTACAGAAACTGCACCAATATCGCGCGTTAGTTATCCTCTATTTGGGCCATATGCAATTCACATCATACGCTCCTTCTTTGAGAAGATTCGCCCCGAATCTAAAGCCTTTATTTTTCTACTAGTTTTAATAAAAGTTTAGTATGTCTTTGTAAAGAACTTTATTTGTGCACAAATTGAAACTATTTCTCGTCCTCCAGGATCAAATGCAACTTGAATAGATTTAGTTTTGTTCCTTTCCAACGGTTGCAATCCGTCGAGCACCTCTCTTGCCAACACTACCCCCACCTTGATATGTAACAATAAATAACTTCATGCGTTGTGTATGACGAATTTGCTTCTCATCAGCGAACCAAATGCATAATAAAGCACTATGAACAAGCTTCCTTTTCAGACAAGGAAGTTGCTGTGTTTCATTCACATGCTTATCCTTTTACTCCTTCAAAATGACATTACAAACTCTTGAAGAAAAAACATTGACAAATAAATTTTCCATCATCTTTCTCTCTACTTCCTTTTCTTGTTCCATCACAAACTGTCTTGTCTTCAACAGTTTGTGATGTCATTTTAAAGGAGCCAAAGGATAAGCATGTGAATGAAACACACAAACTTCCATGTTTGAAAAGGAAGCTTGTTCATAGTGCTTTATTATGCATTTGGTTCGCTGATGAGAAGCAAATTCGTCAAACACAACGTATGGAGTTATTTATTTGTTACATATCAAGGTGGGGGTAGTGTTAGCAAGAGAGGTGATCCACGGATTGCAACCGTTGGAAAGGAACAAAACTAAATCTATTGAAGTTGCATTTGATCCTGGAGGACGAGAAATAGTTTCAAGTTAGGCACAAATAAAGTTCTTTACAACGACATACTAAACTTTTAGTAAAACTAGTAGAGAAGTAAAGGCTTTAGATTCGGGGCGAATCTTCTCAAAGAAGGAGGGCATGATGTAAATTGCATATGGTCCAAATGGAGGATAACTAATGCGCGATGTTGATGCAGTTTCTTTAATTTAAATAAGGCCCCAATGCTTTGTATAATTGGCTGACCAAATTGTGTTTTGGGTAACCAATTAAAGGGCTTTAGTTTTTATTTATTTTCATGTTAAATAAGGGCCCATTTTCCAACTTAAGAACCAACCTTTGGAGGACCTTTGTTGAATGCTTGTGGATGACTTTTGGTTGCCTTGAATCCAGTTACAATCAGCAATTCAATAGTGGATCATTATTAACTTGAGTGGTTCATTAATAGCTTTAAGGTGGTTGTAACTGAAAATTATGTGTCTTTTGTAATTCTGATGGTTAAAGCTCGTATATAAGCTAAACCATTCTTATCAATGAAATCAAGTAGAGTTTTATTCAAAGAATTTAAGAGTTTCATCTCTTCTATCTTAGTGAGAGTGATTCTCCTATGTTCTTGAGTGATTCTGGAACCCTTGAGTTTTATCAAAGGTCCTTGCTCCCTTTGTGTGTTTAAACTCATAGGCTTATCTTCCATCCTTGGAAGTGTGACTTCTATCAATTTCCACTTCATCTTCTTACAAGACATCTAAGTCATCCAAGTAAAGCAATCTATTCCTTGATAAGAAAAATAAAAAACGTGAATGGTGATTGGATTGATGATCAAATAGAATCCTGGGTCTCGAACACTGATTCGATTGATGATAAA
>Ga0209589_1014155_pt1 | contig 10122 bp, 7 predicted proteins | sample CowpeawhiteBW_FD_187525 | JGI IMG/M metagenome (GOLD analysis project Ga0209589, IMG submission 187525) | Root nodule microbial communities of legume samples collected from California USA - Cow pea white BW (SPAdes) (version 2) | ecosystem: Host-associated > Plants > Roots > Nodule | place: USA...
AAATCAATGATGAAGTTTTAAAAACAAATTAGTCATATATATTTCTTACTTACGTTAAAATCAACATTCTACTTGAAGAATTTCGTAGTTAATGACTTCAAAAAGTAACATATAAAAACACATAGAGAATGACACCATCAATCACTCACTTTGTTATACATCACAATTTTGTGTGTGATTTCTTATGCTTCCCTGTTTTCTTCTTTCACTTCTTTTTCATAATTTTTTTCTTTTTGGTGTGTCAATCAACAATTTTTTATACAACACTATTTTAATTTGTATAATCTTTTGAGTGTGTTAATCATATTTCACTTACTAAAAGATCTCAATTTATCGAGAAACATCATGGATAGATGAGAACTTAAAATTATAAAACAATTTTTGTGATGATAGGAACTAAGTGTTGTCAACATTTACCTTTTAATTTATAACAATTTTTAATTTATAACAATGCACTTATTAATTAAGTTTGTGATAACATTTACTTTTGGTTTCTCAATTAATTTAAATTAAGGAAACACGTATATTTTAATAAGTTATAAGAATATATTCACCTTTTGAAAGGTAACTTGAAATATAATTGAATTATATCATATACAACTTTACATTACCGAAATAAAAACAGTAAAACATTACAAAATTATTGATGTACACCTCATCTAATTATAAATAGATAACCATTTAACTCATTTGCACCTCTCATCAGAACTCATATCAATTACTCCAATTCTTACTCTTTCCACTCTCAATCCATTTCATGACATTCTTTCTTCGGAGTCTTTCCTTCATCTTCCTTCACCTTCCTTCTAAGTATAGCAGTCCGAGAACAATATTCCAGTAGGAATGAATAAGAAAGTGATCGGATGAAACAATTACCTGAACAACCAGCGGTGAATTTTAATCACTATGCTGGTTATGTCAGCTTAGGACCTGACAAAGAGAAAGCACTATTTTACTGGTTTTTCGAAGCAGAAGCCAAAGTATAAGAGATTTATGTGATGGACCATGTTCTGCTTCAAAAAACCAGTAAAAAATGCTATCTCTTTGTTAGATCCTAACTGCACATAACTAGCGTAGTGATTAAAATTCACTGCTTGTTGTTCAGGTAACTATTTCACCCAATCAATTTCTTGTTCATTCTTATCGGAATATTGTTCTTGGACTGTTGTACTTAGAAGAAAGGTGAAAAAAAAAGATTCTGAAGAGAGAATGCCATGGAATCGATTGAATAATGCAAGCTTTTATAACCATGTCATACCCGCAATATATATGAAAAATGCATGATTAAAACACTTCACAGTCAGAGTGATAAATTTTGTAGTGATGGAAGAAATTACATCACCTCTCTCTTACACTAAGAATTTCTCAAAATTATGAGAAATGAAGGAAGGAGAGAAAGGAGGAGGAGATGAGATGTGTTGGTGTGTGAAATGAGGGGGGCATGTGGTTTCTTTTATAACCACCCAGCCATGGCCCATGTTTCACCTATGTGGGACATCTTTCTTCACATATTACTCAATTCGAGTGAATGATCGAGTTGAACAACTTGCAGTAAGTGTTTACGTAAGCTTCGTGGCAATGTTCTCTGTGAAGACCAAACCCACTTGCATCACTAGTGATAAATATAGAAAAAAGATTACCTTTATACTATAATTAATGACACTTTTTAAACAAAATTACCTTAATCAACAATTATTGAACCCCACATGTCTTGAATCATGGAATGGAAGTACAAGTTTGTGGAGAACATCTTATTCCAACAACCAATATCAAAAGCCACGGTAGTGGAGTAGGAAAAGCAACACGATGCTCTTAATTCAACAAGAGATTGAGTGATAAATTTTGTAGTGATGGAAGAAATTACATCACCTCTCTCTTACACTAAGAATTTCTCAAAATTATGAGAAATTAAGGAATGAGAGAAAGGAGAAGAAGATGGGATGTGTTGGTGTGTGAAATGAGGGGGGCATGTGGTTTCTTTTATAACCACCCAGCCATGGCCCATGTTCCACATATGTGGGACATCTTTCTTCACATATTACTCAATTCGAGTGAATGATCGAGTTGAACAACTCGCAGTGAGTGTTTATGTAAGCTTCGTAGCAATGCTCTCTGTGAAGACCAAACCCATTTGCATCACTAGTGATAAATATAGAAAAAATTACCTTTACACTATAATTAATGACACTTTTTTAACAAAATTTCCTCTGATCAGCAATTATTGGACCCCACATGTCTTGAATCATGGAATGGAGGTACAAGTTTGAGGAGAACAGCTTATTCCAACAACCAATATCAAAAGCCACGATAGCGGAATAGGGAATTCAACAACAGATTGAGTATAAGTGTTACAAACCCTTCAAAACTCTTGTTCAGCTACAAATGGAAACTTGATTAATTTATTGAACTGATAAATTATGTTATTTTTTCTTTCACAATTCAAAGTAGAAAACCATATAATGATACAAGTATAGACCAAACACTAACACAAACACCTTAGTTTCTTTTGCTCCACAAGTATTGAAAAAGAAAGAAAGGAGAATGGGCAAAATGCGTAGAAGTGGAGTGTTAGTGGAGTGAGTATAGTGCATATAGTGTGTAGAAGGTAGTTCATTTCAAACAAAAAAAAAAGTTAGTTTGGTGCCGAGGGAATGTAGGACTCCATTCTCCTTCTAATTGTTAAAGCACCTCCCCTCCATTTAAAAAAAAAAATGATTTTTTTTCTTTCATAAAAGAGTTTATCCTCTTCCCATCATATTCCTATTCCATTTAATTTGATACATAAGGTTCCTTTAACCCTAAATTTCCTTTAACTCTTCGTATACCTCTTGCTTTTACATAATGATGTCTCCACTTTGATCTTCTTTCTCCATTTTTCTTTCAATTATTGCACCACGATATATTCTTTACCTATTACATAAACGTTCTTTCTCCTTCCTACATTTACTCATGTTCTACTAAATATAGAAAGTTTTTATCTAATAGTTTTAATGCAGTTTTATGTTTGGGTTTAGCCCAAAATGATAACAAAAACTTTGATTGTACAGTGTGATTTATCACATGCCAAAATATACACAATGTTTCATAAATCCATTTGGGAACTTTAGATAGAAGTAGAAACTTTCCCTTATCACCGTTCCACTAATGTTCCCATTCATGAGTGAGTCACCAAACATTATTACTTTTAGGTTTTTGAAAGGAAAAAAAAATTCTTTCATGGCATTTTATTGCATATTACAGCCCTCAATCCTTTCGTGTAAGCTTCACCTCTATATAAAATGGAGTAATTAGCCTTGGAAGAGCACCATCTCAACCAAGGGCTCATTCTCTCTTCTTTGTAACTTACACAATTTTCTTCTCTTCTCTATCACTTCTGAATATGTCTGTTTCTATGTCACCAAGGTCTGCAAACATGATGTTTGAAGTTATTTTTGTTCTACTCGTTTCCTGCTTCTTTATCAATGTCACCGTCGAAACACCAGCACCCGATTGTAATATCTTATTTAGTGTTATAAGGACAGTTCCTGGTGATGTGTGTGCTCTTTTTTCACTTGTGTCACTGTCTCTTTATTTTCTCCCTCACTCATGACTAACCTGGTGTAGTATATTAATCATGCCAGAAAAGTAAGAAAAATTGTAATAATAATAAAATGGAGGAATATCACTTTATTTGTTGTCGCTACTGCATTTGTGGAGCAACACTCAATGATGAAGGTTATTCCTAAACCAGGAACAATATCAATGCCTTTTATCTAATCTTTTTTTCCCATTCTGCGTCGTGTTTCGAAATTATGATACAACACTCATGCTTCCTAGTACATTCATGTAACTTTTCATCCTTTTATATTTCCTCAGATGCAAGAGAAATTGTCATCATCGGAATCCTCTTTTTCCTCATCTTTATGTAATTTTTCATCCTTTTATATTTTCTCATATTCAAGAGAATTTGTCATCATCCAATATATTTTCTCTAACAAAAAGGCAGAGAGAAGAAGTAAACCACGTGGCAGCGTGAGATCGGAAGGATTGAGGGTTGTGTAAAGAAATGTACAGGGGTGAAAATATTAAAAAGAGGAAGTGTGAATGTACAACATTGGTGTGTTAACCCATTTCAAGAGGTAGGTGAAAATAGAAAAGCATAATTATCTGATGAAACAACTTGGTCACCAAGTTCCACCTGAACGAGCCCGTCCACCTGAACGGGCCCAATGATCCAGACAGGCCTAACGACTCGAACGAGCCCGACTACCCAGATGGCTCGGTGACCCAAACGGGCCTAATTAGGTCGTTGGGTTTATCTAGATCATCGAGCCTAATCGCGTCGTTGGGCCTATCTATATCATCGAGTTCGTCCGGGTCGTCGGTCTTGTTCGGGTCGTTGGGCCTGTTTGGATCATCGGGTGCGTATGGGTTATTGGGCCCATTTGGGTCATTTGGGTCGTCGGGCCCGTTCGGATCGTTGGGTTCGTCCAGGTCGTCGGGCCCATCCAGGTTGTCGGGCACATTCGGGTCGTCGGGCACATTCGGGTCGTCAGGCTCATCCGGATTCGCTCGGGTCGTTGGGCCCGTCCGGGCAGTCGAGCCCATCCGGGCAGTCGAGCCCGTCCGGGCAGTCGGGTTAGTCCAAGTTGTCGGGCCCATTCAGATCGTAGGGCTCATCTGGGTAGTCGGGTTCGTCCGGGTCGTCGGGTTCATCTGGATTGTCGGGTTTGTTCAGGTCGTCGGGCCCGTCCTGGTCATCGGGCACGTCCCGGACGTCGGGTCCATACAGGTAGTTTGGCCTGTTTGGGTCGTTGGGCCTGTTTAGGTCATTGGGCCTGTTCGGGACGTCAGGCCCGTCCGGGTCGTCGGGCCCGTCGTGGTCGTCCGACCAGTTTGGATCGTTGGGCCCGTCCTGGTGGTTGGGCTCGTCCGGGTTGTCGGGCCCATGTAGGTCGTATGGCCCGTCTGGGTCGTCGAGCCCATCCGGCGCATCAGGCCCATCTGGCTTGTTTGGCCCGTCTAGGTTGTCGGGCCCGTCCGTGTTGTCGAGCCCGTCCAGGTTGTCGAGCTCGTCCGTGTCGTCGGACCCGTCCGTATTGTCGGGTTTGTCCTGGTTGTCGGGCCCGAGGGTCGTTGAGCTTGTTTGGATCATCGGGCTCGTTCGAGTCATCGTTCTTGTCGAGGTCGTCGGGCAGGTCCAGGTCGTTCGACCTATTCGGGTCGTCGTGCTTGTCCGGTTCTTTGGGCTTGTCCCACAAATACACAAATAGTAATATGTTTTAGAAAATAATATATTTTTCATGTGGAAGATAAAAGCCCATGGGTTGGCCCTAGCCCACAGGACTTTTGTAGGATTTTTGGCCCTGTGGACTTCTTTGTTAAGGGGTTTTTTTCAATGTGGGCTTTTTTGGCCCTAACCCACATGGGCCAGGGCCAAACCCTGTGGGCTGGGCCAAATTGACACCTCTAGGTTTAACCTTACTTTTATTCCTAAATACATTCAAAGAGTTAAATATCAAAGAAAAAGTTAAAAAAAAAAAAAAAAAAAAAAAAAAAAAAAAAAAATAAAAAAAAAAAAAAAAAAAAAGAAGTCAACTATGGCGCATATGCATACATATTTTAATTTTCCATTTTCATCTCTAATCTTCTATCATAAATAGTAGGACTGACTATTGTTACCTGTTTTGTTGGTGCACCTATATATAACTTTTCTATCATAGTGAAAATTTTTAAATATATAAGTGGAGATTTTTTTTTTTCTGAACTAAAACATAAAAACAATTAAAAGTACACATAATGAATTAATTGAACGTCACGTTCTTTTTATTATTCAAAGAGTGGAGGATGCAGGTTGTGATATCTTACAATCCGAATTTTTCTTCTAAATAACTTAAAGTTAATATTTCATAATTGTTAAATTCAAGTGTTTTAATTAAAAATTCTAATAACCTTTAAAAATATTGAGTGAGTTTCTTTAATTATTCATTTAACTATAAAACATGCAAATTCTGAGACAGCATACGGAGCAACATTAAACATAAGTGGTTTTCCATAATCAATCAGATAAACAGGAGAGTAAATACTGAATATATTTATATCAGTATAGGCCTTTAAAAAATTGACCTTTTCCAACTACATTCTTTGGTCTGCTTCTTTCTCATTAAATCGCGCTTCTCTGTATACCTTCTTTGAAATGATGGCATGACACAAAACAAAATCAAACACGTCTAAATTTGTGACATCCTAAATCAAAACATTTCCATTTCCTACCTTTATTTCAATTACACAAAATTCATCTGTTATAAGATGTCAAATTTAATGCAAATATGTATTTTATTTGTTGAGTTTATCTAATTAGTTTCAAAGTCAACAATCATATTACCATGAATCCCTTCATATGGGTTTTAACTTGTCAGTAAACTTTTATGATTCCTATACAACATTTGAATTATTTGACCATTTTTTATGGTATAATTTCATGAAGATAAACATGATGAGTAAGATAAAATTAATATTAAATTTAAATGGATTGTATTCATACTCATTTATAGTCTAAATTTCTTTTTTTTCTAACTGATAAAACTCCTAATTGAAACATGTATTTTATTCTTCTAATCTTACCATACCAAAATTATTTATATAATCTTACTCTAGGGTTGATATTGACAACCAAAAGAAAAATTCATAATTTTACACATATGTACTATCCTTTAATAAGGTCAAATTATTAATGCAAAAGAAAAACTTTTTGCTTTTGGATTGGGATCACTGAGATAGAATTTAAAGTTCTCTCTATTAATCTAACTCTAAAGTGTTTTGATCATGTATTTTTCATTTATATTGCGGGTATGACATGGTTATAACAACTTGCATTACTCAATTGATTCCATGACATTCTCTCTTCAGGGTCTTTTCTTCACCTTCCTTCTAAATATAGTGGTCTGAGAACAATATTCTGGTGGGAATGAACAAGAAAATAATCGGGTGAAACAGTTACGTGAACAACCAGCAGTGAATTTTAATCACTACGTTGTTTATGTCAGCTTAGGATTTGACAAAATTAAAACACTGTTTTACTGGTTTTTGAAACACATTCATCATAGAAACCTCTTGTATCAAACACCATTCACTTTATTCATTAATCCATTTTCAACTTAATATAATCAATAACTGTTAAAGGATACATTGATTTTCTAATATTTATATTATTTGATGGTTAGGACCTGGTTGTTCCTCGTTTTGCTTTGGAGCAGCATAAGAGATTAGTTCGTTTTTTGTGGATCAATGACCACTTAAAACTAAAAATGAACTCTCTTGGAATAAAGATATGCAATTTTAATTATCTCTCGTATTTGTTGTTAATTTGAAATGTGTGAGCGTGCGTGCGATCATACGTGTGTTCAGGTATTCGTATATGTGTATTACATATTATGTACAATGGAATAAAAAATTATTAGAGAAAATTTTGTGTTATGAAAATCATTGTCAAAATAAAATTAAATTACCTCTCGTATTCACATTGTTGTGAGTGTTTGTCTTATATTAATAAGTCATATTTATACTAACTTTAGGAACGGGGTGTGCTTAAAATAATAATGAATTTTTATGTTTAATTATTTGAAACCATATCTTTTGTGATTGATTTTGTGTGTGCGTGTGTGCATACTTCGTTCGTGCATCTATGCAAGAGTTCGTGTATGAAAGATATTTTTTTGTGCTATAACTTCATACCCACAATATATATTAAAAATGTGTGATCAAAGTACTTCACGGTCCGAGTAATGCAGAAAACTTTAAATTCTATCTCGGTGAACCCAATCCAAAGTAAAAAGACGCCATTACATTAATAAAATTTGACTTTATTTAAGAAAGAAGAAAATAGAAGAGACACAGAAAAAGATAGAATTCACAAAAGAAACATAAAAAAGAAAGTGACGCACTAACGGTGGTGGTGCATAGGCATTGAGGACAATAAATCTAACATGTTCACTAATTTCTAAAACAAAGTTTTCATCACTCAAAATTTTATTTACCATACATTACCTTTTTTTTCTTCGATCATGCACGTTGATTTTTGAACATGTTCACTAATTTATATAAAAGATAAGCTACCACCTCGACCATAATTCATGAAAAATATAACCATTTATATATAATGATATTTATATAGCAAGCATAATATACAATTTAGAATTTAGTTGTTATTTAAGATATTATTATGAGCAGAAGTAGGAAGATGTGGTAGTTTGATGTTACTTAACTTCTTTTATTATCATCATATACCCCAAATTTGATTACTTATTCTTATATATTGCAATAAAGAAAACATTTACTTTATTATAATTTCCCCCAAATTATTCTCATAAAAATTAGTGCAATTTATTTAAGAAAAAAAAAATAGATGAAATAACAAACAAAATAAAAAATATCAAAAAATATTTTACTTGCTACACAATTATATCCTATAGATTATATGTTCACACTCGTTTTCCTTTAGATCAAGAGTCCAACACATTTTCTCTCAACCCCCTATTTTCCTATTTTCACCTATCTTTTGAAATGGGCTAAGAGTCCAATGTTGTATATTCACACTTCCCTTTTTAATATTTTTCACCCTTCTACATTTCTTTACACACCCTCTCAATCCTTCCACTCTTACGTTGCCACGTGGATCACTTTTTTCTCTCTCCCTTTTAATTCCCTACATTTACACACACCATACCCTGGGAGCTGCTCGCGGTGGCGTTCGAAAATGGAGAGAAGGAAATGGCGTTCCAAAAAGAGATGAAGGTTTATTGGTCTAGGCCATTTAATGCTTTTTGTACCCCGAATGTTTGATTTCACCATCATTTTTTTTATTTGCTGTTGGTTTTATAGCACCCCTACGTTTACTTTCCCACACCCCTAATTTGTTGTTGGGCTTTAATTTTCTACACCCCTATTGTCATCATGCACCCCTTGATTGCCTTTATTTCTTTTTGGACTGTTTAGCTCTACGCACCCCTTTCTCAGTTCTTTAAACCCATATTCTTGTTGGTAGGCCATCTTTTGTCGTTTGCCGCACCACGTTCTACTGTTCGCACCCACTCGCCCTCTTCTTTTTTAATATGTTTCTATTCTATTTCAATATTTACAACACTTATTTTACCATTAATACTTTAATACTGTTATCTTTATTTTAATATTTTAAAATTTTAAAATCAGTTTTGATACATTTCTAATTTGATTATTTTAAAAAATCACTAAATGCATTTTAAATTTGGTTATTTTCAAATTTTAAAATTATTTTGGATGGACTTCTAATTTCATTATCTCAATATTTCAAAATCATCGTACATATACTAATAATTTTATTATCTCAATATTTTAAAATCACTTTGTCTGCATGTCTAATTTGGTTATGTCAATATTTTAAAATCACTCCTGATACACTTCCATAGTGATTATGTTGAAATCTAAAACAATTTTGAATGCACTTCTAGTTATGTTATTTTTATTATTTTAAATCATTTTAGACACACTTCTAATTTAATCATTTTAAAATTATTTGGAATTATTTTATATATACTCATAATTTTGGTGCTATAAAATATTATATTAAAATTAAAAATGACATTAAAATTTTTCAATCCACAAATGTTTCTAACAAGATCCCTTAATATCAAACTATAATGGTATACTCAAAAGAAGAAACAGATAAATTTTTATTTTTTTTAATTTTAATCTTTCAAAGATTTTGGTTAAATGATGAAATGTTAAAAATAAAGTAATCATATATATAAATTTAAAAGGTAAATTTTTTAATTAATACTGAAATTATAATATATTATTATTATTAAAAAAATTTAAGACATGAAACTGTTTTAATACATGTGGTGAACTTTTAAACTTACAAATATCATATTGGAATAATGTTTTAATTGACATTTTATCCAAATACTACATAACTATTATAATATTAATATTTTTTATGTGGTAATACTATTCTGATCAACTCAAAAGTATCTTTTCATAATATTATTTAGTTTCATAAAATTAAAGTTTTTGAAAATTAACACATCTTCAAATCATATCACAACTAATTAATAAGAATATATATATATATATATATATATATATATATTTTTTTATAACTTTTAT
>Ga0209589_1014158_pt1 | contig 10121 bp, 3 predicted proteins | sample CowpeawhiteBW_FD_187525 | JGI IMG/M metagenome (GOLD analysis project Ga0209589, IMG submission 187525) | Root nodule microbial communities of legume samples collected from California USA - Cow pea white BW (SPAdes) (version 2) | ecosystem: Host-associated > Plants > Roots > Nodule | place: USA...
GTTATAATGATGTGAATTTTAATATATTATATAAAAATATTTAATAAAAAATGTGAATTTTAATATAAAAATTAAATTTGGTTTTAATTTGGAGAGAGACCAAATTGGTTAATGTTAACAAAAATTGGGACCTAATTGAACAAAAATAACAAATATAGGGACCAAATTGAATATAAAACATTGACTTTGACACGTGACACGCTACTAGGTTGACATGTGGACATTTAAAAAAATATTTTAAAAATTTAAAAAATTTTAAAAAGCATAAAAAAAAATTCAAAAAAATCACAAAGTGACACGTGGCACGCTACTGGGTTGACACATGTAAATTTAAAAAAAATAATTTTTGAAAAATAAAAATAAAAAAAAATTCAAAAAAACCACGAAGTGACACGTGACAGTCACTGTTCATGGTCCTTAATGATTTAAACGGTGTTAGCAAAAAATGACCTAATTAAACAAAATTGACGAAAATTAGGACCTATTTGAACACAAAATCAAAATTAGGATTTATTTGAAAAAACTTGACGAAAATTGGGACCAAAATTGTATAATTTCCTATTATATGGATTTGTCTAAAAATATATTCATGATTCATGATGTGTTTATTGATATTAATATTGTATGAATTCGTTATAAATTAAGTTTACTTTTAAGAGAATCTTCATGAACTTTTAGTTCTATATGATAACTTTAGTTACTCATAATTTAGTTTTAGAAGTTGTTTTACTTATATATAATTACTATAAAAAAATTTAACTAGGGGTAGCAATATGAGTTTGGTTCGGCTCACAAATCCGTCCAAAAAATGTGGGACGCGCTAGGACATTGAGCTCATAGGTTCGTTAGAGCTCGACCCGCAAAAGTTCGCAGTCCGCGTAGGTTAGCATGCGGTTCACTAGCCAACATAAAAAAATTTGTATTTGTGTATATGAGTTACTTTTCTTTTAGACTTCTACATGAACGTTCCAAATTCTTGTATAATTGGAAACAACAAGTATTATGTATTTTTTTAATGTGCTAAAACTTCAATAATACATGTATGCCAAAGTATAAATATGAATACGATAAAAATGTTGAATTATCAATTTATCATCCAACTTCCCACAATATTTGCTCAATTTTGTGAATTTATTAAAGTTTCTCAATTTGTTGAACATTAAAAAAAGGAAAAAAGACAGACTAGCCCGCGGGCCCGTATTTATGTGGGACAGGTCAGAATTTTTAGTTTGCATTGAAAATGCAGGACGAACCAGCCCGACTCGCATATTACGGACCAAGTACAAGTCAGGCCTAAATGGGTTGTACTAATCCGTATTGTCATCCCTATTTTTAACCGGCTTATACTTATAAATTTGATATTATAAAATTATAAATATTAATTTTTTTAAGAAATAGATTTATAGAATTTATTTTTTCTATTAATTTAATTAAATAAAAATAAGGTTATTAAAATCTCATCCCTTACTAATTTACAAAAATATAATTTCTTATGCATGTAATTCTACATATATGCGGACTAAATATTATGCAAAGCGGTCTACAAAAATTAATCAGTATTTCTTCTACGATAGACCAGCCTAACCTATTTTCCGAAAACCAAATGTTAAACATTTCAAAATGGGTGGACTGGTCTATTTTACCATCTAATTTCAATGCTATAAAAGAAAACTAGGGTAGTGAGAACATAAGAAAAAGATGAAAAAAAATCAAAATAAAGATAATTCAGTTTAAAAAATTGCGAATAAAATATTATCAACGTAATATTATTTAATTTTGTTTGTTTATTTATAGTTTTATTATGAGTTGTCATGAAAAAAAAAAAAAACTAAACATAATAAATTATATGTAGAACGTAATTTGTTTGTTATGTTGCATTATTTGCACTTTCCACATTTTAAGTCATAAGTTAAACTATACCATACCTTTTATTGTTTTTCTAACTTTCCGTACTTTTATTCAATCAAATCCAACCTTTTGCTTTTAGGATTTCCCTACTTAAAGGAATTATAGAACAAATTTAAAATATTTATAATATAAGACAGAAACGTGATGTTTTTAAACACGAACTATTTTTATACACATTTGGTAAAAAAGAAGTTGGATTATTAAACCATTATAATCTATTTATGAGTGGAAGAGTTGCAAAAAAAACCCATTTCAATAAAAATGTAAGACTAAGTTTTATTTAAAAATAAATTTCAAATAAATAAATAATTATAAGTTTATAAATAAAAAAATAATATATTTATTTTTTATTTTACTCAAACTTTTATCTTACTAAATCTCATTCTCTAAACTCCTTCAGTTTTGAAAAGATTATAACTATTCTGGTGCTATCAACTTTCAATTTTTAGAAAATATATATATTTGTGGATAATGATAAGTATATGGATCACGTAACAATTAATAAATATTGTTATTTTTCAAAGGACTTGTACAATACTTGACAACTCTTACACTCAATAACTCAATTAGATCACAAAGTTCACAATTAATATAAAATATTTATAATTGTCAAGATTAAATTTCAACCCTTCCATTTTCATGCATTCACAATTATCTGTACCTACCCACCCCAATCGATGATGTTGAGCAATGCGGCCCAATAAGGATCAATTAGCCTCATCACCAAAAAGACTACAAAATATTCCTAGATACACCTAGGGATATCAAAAAAATTCGTACCAACGGGTATCCGCGGATAAAACCCGCAATGAGTAGAAAATGAATATTGAAAATGGATACCCATGGGTAACAGATACGAGTATTTTTGATACCCATGTTAACGGGGCGGATACGTGTATCAGAGTATTTGTACCGTAGATACTCGTACACGCTATATTCTAATTTAAATTTTAAAAAAATAAAAAAAATATTAAAACATTAACACATTGATTTTGAGTGTGTTATTTTTTATCAATTAGTTTTAAAAAGTCTTCATTTATTTGTAAATGATCATTCAACACTATTTAAATGAGTTATTTACACTTTATTTGAACTTTATAAATGTTATGCATTGTATTTTTATTTGAATTTATGGTTAAAATTTTTGGTTAAATATTAATTTTTTCTTTTGTAAATACCCGCGGGTACTTGTGGATATCCGTGGACATTAAAAAAAATGTAGATATCCGCATAATGGATACCCACACAGATATGGGTACCGGTACGAGGCGTATATTTATCCAGCAGGTAGGATACGAGGGAACTACTACTTGTACTCTACCCGTCCCTTTGACATCCCTAGATACACCATTAGGGGAAATATTTATATACTAACAGTAGTTATGATAAATCTCGGTAGTTTGATTATGCCTTACTACCAAATTTTTACAGAATATTTGGTGTATCAGGTAGTCATATTTAATATTATTATCATTGCTTATTTGAGGTAAGTCATTATTTTACTAATATTGCTTGATATTACTTTACCTATTTTACCACATGGATCTAAGGTCCAAAAAACCCTATAAATACATCTAGTATTCTCTAAGGAATACACACACACATACACACACTCTCTCTCTCTCATATAGTCATTATCTATCATACAAGATCATGAATCTCTTACTGACTTGAGCATCAAAGAATTTTTTGTAGATGGATCTTTCGCTGTGTTTCAATCCTCGGTAAGAACATTCTCAATACCAAATTCATGTCAAAATTGATGAAGAGTTTGGCTTTGGTGATGAACTTGTTGCCCTGGAACATATTTAGATATGTGGCTTAAAGATAGTCAACCTAGTGATCTTCCTGATTATGATTTTGATGACTTTGGGGTTGATGACATTGTTGGTTGGATTGAAGAACCCCTACATATACCTTGCGTGCAAATTTTGTAGCTATAGATGAATGAACTTTGTCCAATAGAGTAGTATTACATTTCAAGTTGTGTTATTTTCTTACAATTGCTAGTTTTGGGTGAAAACAAAACAATTTAGGATTATGTTTAGATGTATAATTGTATTATGATTTGACAATGACTTTTAATATTGTCTTTTATATGTTTGAATATTTGAACTCTTGTTTTGTATACTTTCATATATTTTTTTTTAGATTTATAATTTTTTATATAATTTAAATTGTCATTAGTACAAAAGAATATTGAATTATGAAATTATAAATATAGGTTAACAATAATAAATAATAAAATATTTTAAGAATTATTTATGATAGTGGAATTTATAAATATTGTAATATAATAAATTATGACATTTCTAAGTTTTGTGTTTTCATTGGATTTGATTTTTAATAAGTAAATAAAGTCATTTTTAACTGTCATTATTTACTTCTTTAAAATGTCGCTTTATGCAATGTATAAAGTTGCGTTTGTTGCAACGCTTCACATTAAAATGTCATATTATATTTTGTGACAACAAGCATTTTATAAAAAAACATGCCACGTGTGTAAATAACAACGTTTGAAAAGTCAAAATAAACAAAAATAAACATCACAACTTACACTCTTGTTCGTAGTGATAGAGAATATTCTATTAGTTTTTCATAATGTGTCTTACAACTTTGATGGACTTATAAGACACAGTCCTCCTAAATTCAATGGACAATTTGGCTAAGATCAGGCAAATTAATGGATCAACGATATGGATAAGATCTTTGATGTATGACTCTATGACAAGGCATATGACTAAGGATTATAGATCCATGACTCTATTAGTGGATGTAGTTGAAACCCTAAACCCGTGGGAAAAGACCCAGGGTAACAATTGATATTTCTTAGACTTAGAAGTGATTTTAGGAATGAATTGATTATCTACTCATGATAATATTATTCATTGTGTTCATGAACAATTGATATTTCTTAGACTTCAGAGGGAAAGGATGTTATGTGCTCGCCAATTCTTACAGGATATGCTTGATGATGTAGAATGCTTCATATTGTTATAATTTATTAGGAATATGCATATGGTGAGAAATATAAGACCAGGAAAAATATTTTAATTTGATAAAATAAATAAATGATGTTTTGGGTGCATACTTAAGTTATTATGATTATGTTATGATTCAAAGATACGGTAACTCAATTGGTTAAAGCTTGTTAGTAGAGGAGACCTTGATCCAACTCTTATCTAGAATACTTATTGGTTATTATTTTAACATTTAAATGGAATTTTGGATGTGGAGGAAGGTTAAGTGTGAATTGGAAGCTGACTAGGAAGTGTAGGTGTATTGCAAAATTGAAGATAAATAAGTATAAGAGCTAAGAAAAATATTTTTATTTATTAAAATAAAAATTAAAAGAATGACGTGATATATTGTAATTTATCACATTATCATTATGACAAGAAGATGATAATCCAATTATTCGGCAAGACAACAGTCCAAAAGATCAATATGTGAATTTGGAGTCTAAAATAAAAAATAAAAGAAAAACAATTAGTAAATAACACAATGAAGATTTTAAGACAATGAATAAGAATAGGTGGATCACTTTAACTCACCTCTACATCCTATGGTAGAAACCCCAAAAATCACAAAAAAAAAACTAAAGAAAGAACTTAATCCACAGTAAAACCAAAAATAGGAAAACGAAGGACATGAATTAATCACTTAACAAAAAAAAAAAAATTGAAGTTCCAAACCTCTATAGCTTCGATGGAAGCTCGAAAATGGGTGGAAGAAACAAATATGGATGGAAGAAAGGGAAACCGAAGTTCAATAGGGTTAATAGAAACCTGGATATTTATGACTCTCAATCAACTCCATCAACTATAACGTTTGTGCCTGCTGCCACAATGTCGGGCAAATAAATGGATAAAGATGTTTACAATATGAAATGGATATAAGAGTGTGAGAGGATCGACAAGTTTACTAAATCAAGAAAATAATAAAGTGGAAAGTCCAAGTATCAGTTTCCAAAGATATTTATGAAAAACTTGTCAACTTTTATAATTCATAACTCAATTAGACAACAAATTTCACAAAAATAAAACTAAAACTCTTTTTGTATTTTTATCAAACAAAATGTGTGCAACAATATATGATAAATGTTTCACTAGGATTGAGTTTCATGATTCAGTTCAAAGTAAAAACACTGAACAATATACTTCTAATTCATTATCTAGCATTCACACACATGTCTAGCAATTTTTATTATATGCTTACATTAAGATAAAAATTATGATGTTAATTCTGACCAATGATATACTCTATGTCTATATGCATAATTAATTAATTTAGGTTCTAAGATACCCATACATATTGATGCGATCATATTTAGGTAAGAGTACGATTGTTTTTGAATTTGAATCCTCAAAAGGCACGATACAAATAAATTAGAGAAGAACATAGAATAAGACAAAGATGGAGGACGCCATAATCTAGCAGATTGATAAGTCAAGTGAGAATTCACCACAAAGATGTTAATCTTTGATAAGAACCAGAGGCTTAAGCCAAGAACAAAGAGAATTCTCTCTTTAATGAAATCAAATTCAAAATATGACTAAAAGTGTCTACAATAGTTTTTGGTACCTCTATATATAGGCACATAAGTTTAAGAAAACTTAAGAACCCTACAAGAAGGCCTAAGCCAAAACATAAACTAATTTATAAAAGAAAGCCTAAAGCCCAAAAACATAGAAACATAACTAATTTCTAAAAGAAAACCCAACGTAAAAAAATATAAACTATTTTCGTAATAACTATCCTTCAAAAGTGCTTCAAGCCATGATCTTCATATCCTTTGAATTTCCACTTGTAGTTGCTTGTAGCATCAAGAGCCTTGAATATATTTGATTTTCCAATCTCTTGCTCATTGCCCTTGTCATAGGTCTTTTGAATTGTAAAGGTTCATCTTCAAATTCTTCTTGTATGGAATCTAGGGATAGTCCTCTATCAAATATGGAATCAATAATGATCATGCAGTTAAAACAAGAAGAGAACACAAGAGTGATGGAAAAGAATTACATTGAATAGTAGAATTCACAAACACTTAAGAATACATTACATCCAACTCCCATGAATAAGGGAGTTAGCTACTCCTTAACATTCTGAATACTAGAATAATGATGAAGATGAATGCCTCAAGCCTTCAGAATGTGCATCTACCTTCTTTTCTTTTAGGTCAAGCGTCCTTCTTCCTAAAAGAATTATTTTCCCTCTATCCCCAAAAAGGTTTTTTTCCTAAACGGGGTGATGATTTCCCAGAAGGGTTGTCTTTTTTTGACCTTTGCTAAGCCCTTTATTTATAGATTTTTCGAATTAGACTAGGCTTGCAACTTTGTACTTGATTTTGTATTAGAGTAACCAACTTTATCAATATCTCCTCTTGCTGATAACTTTGATAATTCAATTTCATTGATATTCTTTGATATTCCCACTTATCTATGAACTATTAAATATGTAAACCAAATACTTATCTTTTCCAATTTTATTAAATAAATCCTAAAATATATAAAAGATAATAATAAAGTAATAATAAAAGATAAAAATAAACAAAATAAAAAAATGATAATGGCAATTATCAGATAGAGAGAAAGTAAGACTTCTTGGAAAGAACTTAGAAAGGGGTATTACTAAATGGGTAGACATTTGAAACTTTCAAATTGAAAGCAATAGTCATGCACAATGTATTTCAACTACAATGTTAGTTGTAAGGACCTACAAAATGGTATTTTATATTGGATAGTGGTTTAAAATAGTGAAACTCGATTATTTTAATATTAAAAGGCTTTAGTATAAATAGAAAGTTTCATAAACGAGTTTCAATTTTTTTAAAACATACCATCACCCTGGAAAAAACTTTTCTAGAGTTTTATGCCTTCTCTCTACCTTTTCTCACTCTTTGTTGATCCTTTTAAAGATCTGAGACTGTTGGAGTGATTCTCATAGCGAGCTTTTCAAATCCAACTGATCAATTTCTCTATTTATGTAAGTAGTATTTCTGCCATTTTCCTTAGGTCAAACATGTTCTTCCTTTGCATGTGGTCTTTTTTTGCTTGCATATGTCCTTTCAATCATCAATATGAGTCTTTGAAGATGATCATAATGATATAGTCCGTTCATTCTTATGATGTTTCTATGTTTACAACCCTATATCTCATTGGACTAGTTGGGTTTCCCTATTCTAATTCATCTAGGAAAAAATGGGATTTTTGCTTCGTTAATCGTCGAATCGAACTGAAATGTTTACAACAGGTTCTAGATATATGCTTCTTTGTTTTGACCATTAGGATCTTTGATTGGAGATCTTTAGCTAGAGCAGTTTTTCGTGTAAGATTCTTGTAGTTTAGGTGGTTCAAACCTTTAACCTTTGTTGTTTATTTGGTGCATAACTTTTTTCAAAGTTACCTAATTGAGTTGATTTTTTTTTGCATTGCAGTTTTGATTCAATTATATTTATTTTGAATGTAAGAACAAAATTATCTAAATTTTGTGGAAGTTGTAATTTTATTTTAAAATCCCCAACAATTTGTACATGGGTTGTTAAGTTGTTGTGCAATATACTTGAGAGAGTGTGATATGAAGTGTAAAGTATGTATTTTGAGGATATGATCTTCTAGATTATGATGAGTATAATTGATGTTATGTATGCTATCAATTGAAAAGGGTGAAGTGAAGTTATCTTAAACTTTATGTAAGGGATTCCAAGGAGGAAATCTTAGTTGTTGTGAACACCGTTAATGTCTGAATTGATGTAAGGATTCTATATTGGAGGTTATCATGATACTCTAATAATCCTTCAGACTTATATAAAGTAGAGTGAGTTATGTCGTTAGAGTAGCAGGATGTCCTAGTCCAAGGGTTTTATCTTGGCCTAAGACGAAAAAATGACTAACATTGTGTGTGTGGTAGAATGAAACTATTGACAATAATTCTACATAGCCATATAGGTTAGAGTTTTCCTCTGGGAGATATGAACCAATCGTGTGATATGTTAGAAATTGTTAAATTTGCTTGATGTAGTTTTGTTTTAGAACGAAGGTATAATGTTTTGAGATGAATAAAGATTATATTATTATAGTCCTATATTTTGTATTATTGTACTAATATACTTTATAATGTGAATAATCTGTTTTTTGATGAAATATTTTATTTTAGTACTTTTTTATTATTACAATGGAACGTTACATTTGCGCCATTTACCACGAATTAATAAATGATTATGCAAAGACTAAAAAATCAATAAAGACAAATAAATGGCAATGCGTACAAATGGGTATCATGGTAAATTAACTAATACCAACGAAAAAGACCAAAAAAAAACCATTGAAATGGATTATTGCAAGAAGAAGATGTCCATTATAGGAAAACTAAAATTGGAAATGACTAAAAAACCAATTACGGGATAAGTGCCAAGAAAATAGATATGGGTAATTGGCATTACAACAAAATACTTCATTAAAAACTAATTTTAGTGGTCAAAAGTTGTTAGTCACCGTAGTGACTAATTTATAAAATAAAAAAAAATTGATTACTAAAATAGTCATTATTATGAATAAAAAATTATAATCAGTCGCTAAATTGATCATGAATTAATTAAAGACTAATTTAGAAACCAATTTCTTTAGTAGCAAAAATTTTGGTAACCGATATTTAGAGACCAATTTTCTTTGATAAAATTCAAATAAATATGTTGAATGAAGAGAGAAGAGAGAAATAATGTGCGTTGAAACATGTAAGCAAATAAGATTAATTTAAAAATATTTGGTCCGCGGAAAGAAATTCACACTTAAATCAATTTTGTTAACAAACAATGATTTTGATATGTAAAGTCGTCAAATAATTAATTTTTTTGTTAGAAATGATTTTACTGTTTATTTTTGAATGAAATTATAACACCTAAGAGTAACATCTTTCTATTTATCAGCGTATTACTACTATTAAACATATCTTTAGAAAACTAATGAAAGACGAAAACTGAGATAACGACAGTTAAATTTAAGGGTTAAATATGTTTTTGGTCCTTCAAGTTTGAGCGAAATTTGGGTTTAGTCCCTCATCAAAACTTTTGACCAATCTAGTCATTCATCTTTCAAAATGCGTGAATTTAGTCCTTTTAACCAAATTTTGTTAAGTTTATCTGACATTTCAAGCGCATTTCATGATAGTATTTAAATTATTTATACTGTTTGACACATTTTTGCTTCAATGTTAACTTA
>Ga0209589_1014160_pt1 | contig 10119 bp, 10 predicted proteins | sample CowpeawhiteBW_FD_187525 | JGI IMG/M metagenome (GOLD analysis project Ga0209589, IMG submission 187525) | Root nodule microbial communities of legume samples collected from California USA - Cow pea white BW (SPAdes) (version 2) | ecosystem: Host-associated > Plants > Roots > Nodule | place: USA...
TACACCCATCTAATTCAACCTATTTAGTTCTTGGCCAAGACCTTAACCCCAAGGCTTTTCAGCCTTCAAATCACACAAATGGTTAGCCTTGGACTCGGGAATATGATGCTCACACGAACTTGCCTGCTCGTGGTCCTGCCTCTACGAACCTCCCCACTCGTAATCCTGCTCTACGGACCTACCCGCCCGTAGTCCAACACATGTGATCCACTAGCCACGTACCTCCCCACATGCAGCATCTCTCAAGCGTGAGCACGGAACATACGAACTTACCTCGCTCGTATCCCCACACGAGAGTAACTGGATATGAACCTCCCCGCTCATATCATCACATGTTAACCACCATCCATGAACCTACCCGTTCATGGTACAACATCTCTCGATCCAAGTATAGCATTATCGCTTAAAGCAACGTACACAAGTCATAATCTGCAACACTATCGCCTGGCGCAGCCCCAAGCGCCGCCAGGCGAAACCAGTGCAGACCACCTAACGGTTCCACATCACCGCCGAGCGCCACAACTCACAAGACATCCATGTATCCTACTATAGCCTGCCGGTCCACTCCACACCGCTAGGTGCTACACCAGTAATGTGACAGTACTGGTTTTAGGTACTCTAATTCATTTCCTAGAATTCAACCATTCAATTCTAAAACATCTAGAAATCAACATACACATTCGAGCTAAAACATATATTCAACATGTCTCGGCAAGCACTACCAAAAACATACTCATCAATCACACATCTATACATTTATATATATACATTCACCAATCAAGGCCATATCAGCACTTGAGTACACATAATCATCCATTAGTAATCATACTATTAGGGAATTCAAACAACCAATCATGCGTAATGTATATCTACCTCTGTAGTTATCTGATTTTAATCTCCACCGTTCAAAGTGAAGAACAATATGTTTTGAATCACCTTCCAAAATTTCACCTAAATCGGACGGTTAACGAATCGAGAAATGCGGTTTTACGAAAACTACGCCAGAATCAGTAGCCTAGCGCCTCGCGCTACAAAATTACCGCCGGACGGTTCCTGTTCTGCAAAAATACGAAAAACAACATTTTTCGTGAATCAGAACACCACGCACCACTGGTATGGCGAACCTGCGAACCTTACCCCCTTCACAATAACTCTGATTTCCATCAATTTTTGACTCCATAGGATACGATCCTAGTTATTGGGATTATGGTTCATCCCTAACGCTTCCCATTCACGAATTCATTAACATTTTCCATTTAGATTAGTGTCGTTTTCGAAATCCCGAATTCATCAACCCTAAGATAACCTTCATGCAATTTTCTTCTCAATTAAACCCCAATTCCATGAATTTCCAATGAAATACAATGTTTAATCATTCTTAAAGATTAGAATGCGATTTCTCCCCGATCAGAAACCTCCCAGAACCTGTGAAACATCAAGATCGAGCCAAATTTCCAGAATTGGTATGAGTGGCCTGGCGGCTTTGAATGCCCGCCAGGCGGTTTCTGGAAAATTTCTAGAAACCCAGAATTTCAAATGTGACAACCATTTTCATACATATACATGCCATTCATAAAGCAATTAAATTTAAAATGCAAGACTAACGAGTTAGAGCTCCCCTAACCTGGAATTCGCACTCCAATTGATATTCTAACCCTTTCTTGATGATGTCCAAGAGCCTTCCTTCCTTGCTGCACGAATTTCAGCTTTCCCTTCTTTTTTTTCACGTTCAAGAACACTCCCTCACTCACTCTCAATACCCTCTGCTTAATGATAATTCCAGAATCCTTCTAACCAAAACTTTCCTAGCTTAATTTCATGTATTTAAATAGAAAAACGAATTTATCACTAATGGAAGTTCATGAGCATCGATTCACATTAACATGGCGCTTTAATGGTTAATCAAGGCTCATAAAGAGAATGTTTTTTAGCCCTCTAATCTACCTCTCTTGGCTGGTAGGGTTTCTAAACCCTTTCATATCCATGCCAAAGAAAAATTTGGCAAAAAGAGAGTTAATTAGTTCTCAGCAAGGCTTGAACCCACAACCTTCTAATTACAACACCAGTGTATAACCAAATCAACCAAATCATGTTTTGTGATAATTCCTAAAATTTTAGGATTATATTATCACGTCTCACCCTCAAATATATTAACAAAATAATTAAACAACAAACAAATGGCATGCCTAGGACTTGAACCCAAGCTCTCTCATACAATTAAGTACTCTCAATCACTTGAGATAGTACTTTTTCACATCATAGCACTCTACATTAAATGCCTTAAAGGCTTCTTCTACCCGCATTTATTAAATAATTATTTAATTAATTATTTCAATTTCTCGGGTCCTACATTCCCCCGACCTTTAAAGATTTTCGTCCTCGAAAATAAGACTTACTAGGAAATAAGTGTGGGTATGATTGCCTCATGCGATCCTCCATCTCCTAGGTCATCTCCTGAGTAGCCTCATCCCACAACACTTTCACGATCTTGATCTCCTTCCCTCGCAACTTCTTCACTTCCGAGTCGAGAATCTGCACTGGTCCGATGTTCACAGTCAAATCTTCCCTGATCTGAATATTGTTTGACTCTAATACATGAGATGGATCTGCTATGTATTTCCTCAACTGAGATACGTGAAATATATTATGCAGATTCGCCAAGTGCGATGGCAGGACGATTTGATAAGCTACAACGTTAATCCTCCTCAATATCTGATATGACCCAACAAACCTCGGAGTCAACTTCCTTGATTTGATAGCCTTTTCAATACATGCCGTAGGTATCACTCTGAGGAATACATGATTCCCGGCCTCGACTCTAAAGGTCGTCTCCTCTTATCTGCGTATGACTTTTGTCTTCTCTGAGTAGCTCTCATTCTCCCCTGAATCGCCTTGACCTTCTCAAAAGTCTGCTGTAGAAATTCTGGACCCAACACCAAAGACTCACCGTCCTGATTCCAACACAGCGGTGTCTGCATCGTCGCCCATATAAAGCTTCATATGACGCCATGCCTATACTGGAGTGATAGGTGTTGTTGTAAGTGAATTCCACCAATGGAAACATCTCACTCCAACTTCCCATGTGATCCAGCACACAAGCTCTTAAGAGATTCTCTAATGACTGGATCGTCCACTTTGACTGCCCATCAGTCTGTGCGTGATATGCAGAACTCCTCCTTAGTTGGGTCCCCAACACTGCCTGTAGAGACTACCAAAAACGAGATGTCAATCTCGAGTCTCTGTCTGATACTATGCTAGCTAGCACACCATGCAACCTGACCACTTCTCGCACGTACAACTCGACCAACTTATCTAATGGTCACTTCTGGTTAATGGCGAGAAAATGAGACACTTTATCAATCTGTCTACTACCACCCAGATTGAATCATGCCTTTTAATCGACCTCGGCATATGAGTCATGAAGTCCATGGTAATACTATCTCATTTCCACTGTGGAATGTATAATGGCTCTAGTGTGCCCCCTGGTCGTTGGTGTTCATTCTTGGCCTTCTGACACACCAAGCATGATGCCACAAAGTCAGCAACATCAATTTTTCATGCCATTCCACCAGAGGGACTGTTTCAGATCCTGATACATCTTAGTCATACCTGGGTGTATGCTAAAACGACTTTTGTGTCCCTCCTCCAGAATTTGCTTCCTCAACTTCCAGTTTCCCGACACACAAACACTATCTCTGAAACGCAAGATACCATCTGATCTTGATCAATACTTCACTTAAGTGGTTTAACTCCCTAGCTTCTTCTTAACGATCTGCTAATAATTGCAATCATTATAGTGTTTACACTAAGTCCTTGCCATCAAGTCTTTAATGTCTATTCCTCTACTACTCTTTCTTCCCATTCCTCGCGAAACCATCCTATTAGAAACTATTGACACTAACTCTTCCTTAGGTACTAATGCAATAAAGAACTTCACCACTCCAAAGTGAAATTCTGGTATCTACTTGAAAACGAGTCTAGGACTCTTCCACTAAGATGTTATACATCTATTCTTCCCTTGTCTTTGTTAAGTAACTCTAGTTCACACAACATTTTGTCCTCACCTTTCTAATCCATCTACAATTGATACACCGTCGTCGATTTATCTCTTTGGATCATCGAACACCACCTTGTTGAGTACCACATCGTTCCAGAATAAGATTGGAAAATAACATATCCACCCTTGTGTTGATGTCCTAGTCTCCCAAAAGTCAATTCCAATTAACCTCGAGTATGGATTCTTCAATCATCCCGAGACACCACCAACCCAAGTATTCTGCACTTAGCCGCAACTGTAGAGTAAACACACCTCTCACTACCAACTCCCACTTGCAGACAGCCAAAACTTAATTCTCATAATAGCAATACCAGGAAGTATTTGATCTCGATTTAAACCAAAACGCATACCCCAAACACCACTTTTATACCTTGTGTACTTTTAATTATTTATTTTAACTGATCCAACACCAATTTGTAGAAACATTCCTTCAGCTACACATCACTTTCCTTTTCGACCTCAGACCCATGTTAGGATGTAGTACCAATTTGACTTCTCCACTTTGCTGCACAAGCATGCATTGAACACCTCTCCTTATTCTAACCTTTGAATTTAATTCCTCTCGCAAAACTTGTGGTATTCGTTCCAAGAACCTATTATTGCCCTCAATTTAATGCGATGTTTCTAATTCCTCCAATGTTTTTTTTTCGCCTACAAATTCACAACTTAACTTCACTCATACAATGATACACAACCTTCTGCATAATCGTATCTTCGGTCAAGAGAGTGACTCAAAGGCCCTACTCTAACCCTTGCAAGGCAAACGGGTCAAGTTTGACCTTGAATCTGCATTCCTTTGCCACCACAAATAACAAACATATAACACAGAAGTGCAAACATAACAAGAAAAGGTATAGGAGAGGAACTCAACCTATAACTTCCCTCTCTTTTACCAAAACCTTTAGAATTAAGAAAGGAAACTATCTCTGATATAATAATGAGTGCGCACCCTCATCACTTTACCAAGATATTTTCTGTTCTTAATGCTTCCAGTTTCACAATTCTACGCAGTCCGCAACCAATAGTATGATTGATAGACTGCAAATCCATTCCTACAAGGTTAAGCAACCGAAACACGACAAACTCACTCTCAAGGCCCAAAAATCATTTCAAAACCATTGCTCTGATACCAAATGTAACATCCCTAGGGAATATTACTAATTTAAATAAATAAAGAAAGAAAATAAAATAAAACGTCACGATATTATTATTCCCAAAACGCGGGAAAAATTTTAAACGTTTAAACATCGCGCCACAATATTTAAAATCATAGTATTTAGAACTTTACAATTTCAGAAAATCCAGAAAAAAAACCATAAATGATATTCATAAATAAAATCCTAGCGTAATCCTAGTTACACCCTCGCTCTATCGCCTGAGCATCCTCAGCATCACCTGTATCCACATATGCTCCCGTGTAACGAATCACACGATCATCGCCATACACAAACAAAAAGGGTGAGTTGAAAAATAAAAATAACATATATACATACACATATATTAACCTCAGGTAATTCATACACCCATCTAATTCAACCTATTTAGTTCTTGGCCAAGACCTTAACCCCAAGGCTTTTCAGCCTTCAAATCACACAAATGGTTAGCCTTGGACTCGGGAATATGATGCTCACACGAACTTGCCCGCTCGTGGTCCTGCCTCTACGAACCTCCCCGCTCGTAATCTTGCTCTACGGACCTACCCGCCCGTAGTCCAACACATGTGATCCACTAGCCACGTACCTCCCCGCATGCAGCATCTCTCAAGCGTGAGCACGGAACATACGAACTTACCTCACTCGTATCCACACACGAGAGTAACTGGATATGAACCTCCTCGCTCATATCATCACATGTTAACCACCATCCATGAACCTACCCGCTCATGGCACAGCATCTCCCGATCCAAGTATAGCATTATCGCTTAAAGCAACGCACACAAGTCATAATCTGCAACATTATCGCCTGACGCAGCCCCAAGCGTAGCTGGGCGAAACCAGTGCAGACCGCCTAGCGGTTCCACATCACCGTCGAGTGCCACAACTCACAAGACATCCATGTATCCTACTATAGCCTGGCGGTCCATTCTACACCGCCAGGTGTTACACCAGTAATGTGACAGTACTGGTTTTAGGTACTCTAATTCATTTCCTAGAATTCAACCATTCAATTCTCAAACATCCAGAAATCAACATACACATTCGAGCTAACATATATAGGTTCATATATTCAACATGTCTCGGCAAGCACTACCAAAAACATACTCATCAATCACACATCTATACATTTATATGTATACATTCACCAATCAAGGCCATATCAACACTTGAGCACACTTAATCATCCATTAGTAATCATACTATTAAGGAATTCAAACAACCAATCATGCGTAATGTATATCTCCCTTTGCAGTTATCTGATTTCAATCTCCACCGTTCAAAGTGAAGAACAACATGTTGTGAATCACCTTCCAAAATTTCACCTAAATCAGACGGTTAACGAATAAGGAAATGCAGTTTTACAAAAACTGCGCCAGAATCAATAGCCTAGCGCCTGGCGGTACAAAACTACCGCCGGGCGGTTCTTGTTCCGCAAAAATACGAAAAACAACATTTTTCGTGAATCAGAAGACCATGCACCACTGGTATGGCGCCTGGCAGCCAAAAGGGTGCCGCCAGGCGGTTCCTGCACCTGCGAACCTTACCCCCTTCACAACAACTCTAATTTCCATTAATTTCTGACTCCATAGGATACGATCCTAGTTATTGGGATTATGGTTCATCCCTAACGCTTCCCATTCACGAATTCATTAACATTTTCCATTTAGATTAGTGTCATTTTTGAAATCCCGAATTCATCAACCCTAAGATAACCTTCATACAATTTTCTTCTCAATTAAACCCCAATTCCACGAATTTCCAATGAAATACGATGTTTAATCATTCTTAAAGATTAGAACGCAATTTCTCCTCGATCAGAAACCTCCCAGAACCTGTGAAACATCAAGATCGAGCCAAATTTCCAGAATTGGTATGAGTCGCCTGGCGGGTTTGAATGCCCGCCAGGCGGTTTCTGGAAAATTTCCAGAAACCCAGAATTTCAAATGTGACAACCATTTTTATACATATACATGCCATTCATAAGGCAATTAAATTTAAAATGCAAGACTAACGAGTTAGAGCTCCCCTAACCTGGAATTCGCACTCCAATTGATATTCTAACCCTTTCTTGATGATGTCCAAGAGCCTTCCTTCCTTGCTGCACGAATTTCAGCTTTCCCTTCTTTCTTTTCACATTCAAGAACACTCCCTCACTCACTCTCAATACCCTCTGCTCAATGATAATTCCAGAATCCTTCTAACCAAAACTTTCCTAGCTTAATTTCATGTATTTAAATAGAAAAATGAATTTATCACTAATGGAAGTTAATGAGCATCAATTCACATTAACATGGTGCTTTAATGGTTAATCAAGGCTCATAAAGAAAATTGTTTTCAGCCCTCTAATCTACCTCTCTTGGCTGCTAGGGTTTCTAAACCCTTTCATATCCATGCCAAAGGAAAATTTGGCAAAAAGAGAGTGAATTAGTTCTCAGGAAGGCTTGAACCCACAACCTTCTAATTACAACGCCTGTGTATAACAAAATCAACCAAATCATGTTTCGTGATAATTCCTAAAATTTTAGGATTATATTATCACGTGTCACCCTCAAATATATTAAGAAAATAATTAAACAACAAACAAATGGCATACCTAGGACTTGAACCCAAGCCCTCTCACACAATTAAGTACTCTCAATCACTTGAGATAGTGCTTTTCCACATCATAACACTCTGCATTAAATGCCTTAAAGGCTTCTTCTACCCGCATTTATTAAATAATTATTTAATTAATTATTTAAATTTCTCGGGTCCTACATTCCCCCGACCTTTAAAGATTTTCGTCCTCGAAAATAAGACTTGCCAGGAAATAAGTGTGGGTATGATTGCCTCATGCGATCCTCCATCTCCCATGTCATCTCCTGAGTAGCCTCATCCCACAGCACTTTCACGATCTTGATCTCCTTCCCTCGCAACTTCTTCACTTGCGAGTCGAGAATCTGCACTGGTCCGGTGTTTACAGTCAAATCTTGCATGATCTGAATATCGTTTGACTCTAGCACTCCACATTAAATGCCTTAAAGTTTTCTTCTGCCCATATTTATTAAATAATTATTTAATTAATTATTTAAATTTCTCGGGTCTTACAATCAACATCTCTTGTCATAACCTTCTTAATCTTCCCTAAATATTAAAAATAGAACAATGAGGAACACTTTCAAAGTAAGAGGGTACAATCAAAGCGCATAGGGTAAAACTTTGCTATGTAAAGAATCAATAATATATACAAATTTCAACATAACAAGCAACAAAGTTCTAATATAATACTATATTACTCAAACAAACAATTTCAAATTTCAAAAAATTACATGTACAAAATGAAATATCCCACCAAAAGCGACAAGTGTCATCACCTGGTTTTTTTGTATCAATAAAAAAATTTAAAAACACAAATATGACAACACCATATATATCTCTAAACCTAAACCTATCAACCCTCATAACACAAATCTCTCATCTTTCTCTTCTATCTTTTATTTGCTTATTTATCTCTTCTCTTTTATCAACTCTTACAACTCACAACTTCAAACCTCTCACAATGTTCTCTTCTTTGAACATAGTCATCGAGACATATGCAGAATGAAAGGGTAAGATTTTATCCGCACATGTTTTGGTTTACCTCGTTTTCGCTTCACATCCATGTCTTTTGCTCTTTCAATGTTTGATTTTTGGTTTACTTTTTGTTTCCTTTCATCTTTTCTTTTTGTTGTCTTTGATGACAGGTTATTGTTTTATGATGATGACAACTACCTTGATTTTTAAAAAGGTTTGATTTGTTAAAATAGTGTTTTCTTTTTATGTTTATGGGTTCTTTGTTTTAACTTTGCTTTTTGTTTTAAGGAGGCAAACAATATTGGAGATGTAGGTGATGCAATCGATGTGCCTCAAAAAGGAAAATTTTGTGTTTATGGTTCTCTATTTTAAATTTTTTTTGGTAATGCATAAAATATTGAAGATGTAGGTTGTGCAACATATGTGTCTCAAGAAGGAAAATTTTGTGTTTATAAATTTGTGTTTTAACTTTGTTTTTTTTTAATATAGAAAATATAGGAGATGTAGGTGATGTAACAATTGTGCCTCAAGAAGGAAAAGACAAAAGAGTTTTTAAAGGTCAAAGACACATGCACTCAACAAATCTGCCTTAAGAAGTAAAAGGTTTGATTTTTAAAAGGTTAAACTCCTCCTCGTTGCACACTTCTCTTCCAACTCCTCTTCACTACACACTTCTATAGTAAGATTTCTTCCACTCCTAAAATATAATACTCTTCCTTTTCAGATCATTTTCTGATGACATGCATGTTCTTCATTTTTCCATCATATTATTCTTATTCTTCCTCTTATTCAATAAAAAACTAAACTTTTCTTTGCTCGATTCACTTTTTCTTCACAAGTTATAGGAGCTTCATGAACTAGACTAAGAGAACTATTGTGGATCTCAAAGTTATTTATAATTTGTAATTTGGAATATGTTTTGTCATAACTATTTTAGTTCCTGGATTATTGTTTGTACGAAGAACAAATATTATGTTGCATTTATGAAGAATATTCATGCTCCTATAATTTTTTATCTTTTTATACTTATTTATGAATTTCTTTATTTAAATACATATAATGACATATTTGTACAAATATATATTGTACGTATTTATTTCATAAAGAAATATTCGATGGTACATCTATATTTTTATATATTTTTATTTCGTCAAATTATTTATTGTATATTTCTATTTGAAAGCATTTTTATGAAAACATTAATTGATGTTCATAAATTTAAAAGTAAAGAATTAACTTTAATTGATTAAAAACTTGATATAATAAACATAATTTTTCACTTAGCTTTTTGAAGAAGTTTTTTACAAATTGGAAAACCTACGCTCAACATGTTTTTTTTTTTTGAATTCTGAC
>Ga0209589_1014163_pt1 | contig 10117 bp, 7 predicted proteins | sample CowpeawhiteBW_FD_187525 | JGI IMG/M metagenome (GOLD analysis project Ga0209589, IMG submission 187525) | Root nodule microbial communities of legume samples collected from California USA - Cow pea white BW (SPAdes) (version 2) | ecosystem: Host-associated > Plants > Roots > Nodule | place: USA...
TAGTCTTTTATTTATATATATATATATATATATATATATATATATATATATATATATATATATATATGTGTGTGTGTGGTGTGTGTGTGTGTGTGTAAGATTTTAGAGCAAGAAAGAGGAATAAGAATTCAGATTGAGAAGATTTAGTAAAGGGTGGGGAAAAAAGTTTAGTGTTCGTAATAAAAATGATAGGTTTACTAAACAAGAATCATATTTTAGGAAATTTTTATTACAAATTTGTTAAAATAATTTACAATTTTCTTTTTATCATTTTTTCTTAAAATTTTAATTGATAAATAATTTTTTCGTGAATAATTATTTTTTACAAAATTATAAAATTTGTAAATATTTTTTACTAATTTTTATGTGAAAATTGTTTTATACCAAATATTTGTAGCAATATCTTACATTTTTTTTTTCATAATAAAAATTTATAAATATTTTCTTATGAAAATTTTTTTAAAACAACATTAACAAAAAATATGTATTTTTTAGTAGTAGAAGTACGGTACATTTTGAAAGGTAAACAAGCTTTTGTCAATACTCGGAAAAGATAATATTTCTTATTTTCTTATTTTGTCATCAATAATATAGGAAAGATTATTTTGCCTCTAAATTCATCTTATGATGCCTATATTTTGGTATATCTTTGGTTTTAGTGGATTTGAAGTAAATATAGTTTTGTTGTTAAACTAGTTTTATGATATTTATAGTTTTCTAACAATATTTAAAGATCAAAGTAGTAGAATCACGTCTAGAATACGATGACAATGAAGATTTTATATTCAGAGGAGTTATGTAAGAATGAAAAACGTATTTATATGAAACTTAATCTGCCAAGAGGATATTAAGAGTCTAATTGATAGAAGAACTTATCTAAAAGAAATTAATAATTTAATGAGTCCCGTTTAAAAACAACATTTCATACTTATAAATCATACTTATTTCCATGGAACAAGTTAGATATTTATTTGAATTGTAGACAGGTAGGTGAAACCTTGAAAACCGCTAACATTTAGGAGGCAGGGAAGTTATCCGTTAGTTGAGTTGGCTAGGATTTGGTCCCAAACACGCATCACAAAAAAATTAGGGTTGGCACAAAGCAACGAGAGAGAGATGGGAGTGTTTGATTTGTAAATCTGTTGGGGGGACTCAACCGCAGCCACAATGGGCGCACCCAGAGCGTGAGTGAGGGACACATACATACGTGTAACAACGACAATTTCTCATTGGACAGGTGTCAGTTTGACAGCTGTATGCTAGTAACTACCTCGTCAGGATAAACACACCGCTCCTAACTGCTGTAACGGGTTATCTCCACCGGTTCCACAACTCATCCTTATCACTTTCGCAATTTTTTCTTTTCCCCGTCTCTCTCTATATATAAATTCCCTTCCCCTCGCTCTACCAAACTCATTTGTCCCCTTCCCATAACTTTTGTACCTATTCATTATTATAGTTAGAGCTCAAAAATTATTAACTCCATGGCTTCGGCGAAGGACATGGATCGGATAAAAGGGCCATGGAGTCCCGAAGAGGACGAAGCCCTGCGGAGGTTGGTTCAGACTCACGGTCCCAGAAATTGGTCCCTCGTGAGCAAATCCATTCCGGGTCGATCTGGGAAATCGTGCCGGTTGCGGTGGTGCAATCAGCTCTCGCCCGAGGTTGAGCGCCGGCCTTTTACGGCGGAGGAAGACGAAATGATCATGAAGGCACACGCCAGGTTCGGGAACAAGTGGGCCACCATCGCTCGCCTCCTCAACGGCCGCACCGACAACGCCATCAAGAACCATTGGAATTCCACACTAAAGAGGAAATGCTCCGAACCTCCCTCCAACCCTCGGCCTCTGAAAAGAGTCGCCGCTGGTTCGGATAGCCCATCCGGATCCGATTTGAGCGATTCGGGTTTACCCGCTACGCCTCCGATCCCACTTTACGAAGCTGTAGCAGGGAGCGTAAGCGTGAACCTGGTGCCCTCTATCCTGGTTGCGAAATCTGCGTCTTTTTCCGCAACTGATATCGCGACGTCATTGAGTCTGTCTCTACCAGGATCCAACAATGGGCCTGGGCGTGGGCCTGGGCCTGTGGCAAAGGAGGAGCCCAGGAGTGTTGATTCGGAGCAGTTTTTGAGCGAAGAGTTGTTGAAGGTGATGCAAGATATGATACGAGTGGAAGTGTGGAATTACATGTCTGGATTGGAACGTAGAGGGGTGTTTACGCAAACGGAATGGTCGAATAGGGAGATGCAGCAAACATTGAGGGAAAGAAGTTGAGTTAGGTAAAATGGTTCACAAGTCATTCCTATTTTTTACTTGTTTAAATTAGTTTTTATTATTCTGAAACATAAATTTTGGTTCCGATATAGAAGTCATTTACTACAGTTATTATGATATTTCAAAACTTTTTTTCTTATTGCAATTTTTTCTTAACTTAAGTCTAGATATAAAAGTTAAATAGCACAACTTACCCATAATGATGCTCGTATATTTAGTCTATTCAAAATGATAGTTTTTACTTTTTTCCGGTAAACTAAAAGTTTTTTTATTTTTTATTTTCATCAATGCTTGTACCTTATTTTTCATAACAAGAAAAATTAGAAAACTTAATCAGCCAATGACACATTACATATGTTTTTATTTGTTGCAAACACAACATAAATAAAAACTCATTTTAAAATAAAAATTATTGACAACTAAGCATATATAAGTTGATAAGATTTTTAAAATTAAATCGTAATTACTTCAGAAGGAATATGACTAAAAGTATTACTTACCACTTTACTTGTTCAATATTATATTAAAGATTCAATATTATATTAAAGATTCTTAAAAAATAATATTCCAAATAAAATTTATTTTATTAATTTATTCCAAATAAATAACGTTAATGTTCATATATATTTATTGTTCAACAAATCACACATTTAAGAAATTATACTATTTATTTATTCTTCTTCTAATATATATATATATATATATATATATATATATATATATATATATATATATATATATATATATATATGTGTGTGTGTGTGTGTGTATGTATTAAATGAAAGCAAAATATTTATTAAAAAATAAATAACATATTTATTATTCTGTATACAAAAAATCAGCAATAATATTAGGACGACGACAGTAAAAGTAAAAGAGAAAGCAAATTAAAAAAAAATAAGAGAAATTTATCGAAACTATTAAAAAACGAAAAAAAAAAGCATTTCTGTAAATTTTATTACATTTTTTTTTCATGATTTCTAATAATAAAATATTCTTATTATTTATCTAGGTCGATAAGCTTCTATATTAGTCGTTACCAATCAATTTATATTGTGCTTACTTGTTTAGCTATGTAGATTTTGTAAATTGTAATTAAAACTACTTTTGACATAAAAAAAAATGTCTTCAATTTTAATCTAATATTAATTTTTAGTGTAGCTTTCAAGTATATTAACATTTAGGTTGTATTTACTACTTATTATTCTCGAGAAAACTATATTCTATGTTGATTTTACATAGGATTTTATATTATTTATTGACTCTGCGTAGAAAAATATGTCATTTCATGTTATTTGTTTTAACGTTGACTATAAATCTTCAAAATATGTCATTTCATGTTATTTGTTTTAACATTGATTAGAATATTGATAGATTTGGTAATCAATTTCGAATTATTAAATATATCGAAGGTGGTTCAAAATTCTGTATAATTATGATATATTTAATATAAAATGTATATTTTTATACACCAATTCAAATCCTTTTATTTTTATTTCTAAATTTTTTATTGGATCTTGTTTTTATCATCATAAAATTCATTAACATTACAAGAAAAATAATAAATTTTAGACGGAATACGCAAAGTGAATCAATAGTTAACTTAATGATCAATTTACTTATCAACTTGTGTAACTCGGTGTAAGCTTGATCACCAATGCTTAATGAACGAATCAATACTTAAATCAGTGATGAACTCAATCAACGATTTAATGACAAAAATAATTATTATTTTTTGATGTCAATCATTTAACAAGTTTATGATGTTTGATTGCAACACTAATTAAGAAATATCCATTATTGATGCAAGCCATTCATATTGTTTAATATCAAGGAACCATAAGCAACATTTTCAGGGATTAAATCTTATCCAAGAATTCAATATTAAATATAAAATCTGAAAAATGATTTACGTTTAGTAAAATTTAGAAAAATACTTTTATTTAATTTCAATTCATATTTCAGAAAATTCTTTAAAAATGAATAAAAAACAAAAGCAGCTCATATTACATTTTCTAAAACACATTAATCTAACATGTTATACACATTGTCATTCTAACTTTGTCTCGAACCTGACCAAATATGCCCTTATTTTCTTTTTGCGTCAGTCATATTTGTAGTTGGGCTTTTGCCTATTACATTTTACGGCTCATGGTTTAATTGTTTTGGGTCAGTAAATTAAATAGGATCAAGGGTTTGCCACTTCCTGCACCCCACAAATTTCTTTCTACACCCCAAACCTTTCTACATCTCTAAATTACCCCTAACAGCTTTTAGGTTTAACTAAGATTTAAAACCCCTTGCCACTTCATTCTATTTGCGCCTCATTCCTCACCAGCACCTCCTCTCGTCCCATTTGTGCCTCATCTTGTACTTCATTCCTTTCTCTTCTCATTTTCCTTCATCAAAAAGAAGTAAGATATCATTTTTCTCGTCTAAAACCACAATTTGAAATCTGATAAACAAAAATACTTAACACGTAATTGAATTTTGAAATCCATTCAACAAATAAATCCATAATCGTATTTAGAAATTTGGTTTCCGAAAATCTAAAACCGAATTCAAAAATATAGGAAAGTCCAAAACTTTATTTTGAAATTTGGTTTCGGAAAATTAAAAGTCAGATTCTGAGAGCTGAGAAAATTTAGAATCAAAATAAAAAATATGGAAAATCCATAACCTTCAAAATAATTTGGTTTATGAAAATCCATTACCGAATTTCAAAAATCGAAAAAACCCATAATTGGATTTCATAATCCAAGAAAATCCTAAACCATAGCTTGAAATTCAAAAAAATCTAGAACTAAATTTCAAAATTATATTAATAATTATAAAATAAATTATACCATGTCAAAAGACTTGTATGTATAGAAGAATTATATTGGACAATATATTCATTATATTCTCCATTTATAATTCATGTATATTTATACTTATATGATATATAGGTGTATTTTATTATCGGTGCATACATTTGTTATTTTAGATTGATACATAACTTAAACCTTTAATTGTAAATTTTAAACATATAACAATATTCTCATACTATATATTATTAATCAAAGTTTTAAGCTCAAATTCATGTTACACTCATTTTGTTTAATGGATTTACATGATACAATGTCTTGTATTTGATTTTCATGTATATCTTACTTTTATTTAAAATACTTCAAATTTAATTTCATTTTTTTCTTTGCTTTCATTTGGCCAATTCTTTTTCGATATTTCATTGACAAATTTTAACCTAAACTTCGTATTATATGTTAATTAATTGCCTTTTTTCTACAATTTTTATTATTATTTAAATTAATATTAACATTAGTTATATTATTATTATTATTGATTATTGATATTATTATTATTAGTAATAATATTAGTATTATTATTAGCATTCATATTATTATTATTATTATTATTATTATTATTATTAACCAACCATTCCTATATCTTAAATCTATGAACAAATGAAGAAGACCAATTAGAGAAACTAACACATTTTATTTCATAAAATATTTAACTAAAATGTCTAATAAGAAATTTTAGTCATATAAATACACATCACTGATAAATTATCATGTCAATTTTATAATTTAGTACAAATAAATTTATATATAAATGTTAGTTTTTTTTTTTCATTTTAGTATTTATCATCTAAAAGAATAGAAATTTCTTTGATTCATCATATGTCAATATCTTTTAGTAGTTTTGTATGAGTATCTGTCTATTTATCTTATGTCAATGTATGCATATGTTTTTATTTATAAATTTTAACATCAATTTTGTGTTTTTATTTTGTACGAGATCATTAATATTGTACGATGTACCTACCCTTTACTTTTATTTTGTATAAACATTTAATTTTTATTTTGTACGAGATCATGTATCAATTACTTGCATATTTTATTTTCTCTATATGACCATATTATTTGAATTAACATTAGCACATGGTAATAATATTAGTTATAATACTATCATTGATATTACTATTGTAGTAATGTTATTGTTATTATTATTAGCATTAACATTTAAGTTATTATTATTATTAGTAACAATTAATTTATATACCATAAATTCACAAAAGAAAACCTAGAACATTTCATTTTAATATAATATTTAATTTTAATGTCTAATTTGTATTTTTAATCATATATATATATATATATATATATATATATATATATATATATATATATCACTGATCACTGACAATTTTATAATTTAGTTCAAATAAATTCATATCTAAATGTTATTTTTTAATTTTAATATTTGTCACGTAAAAAAAATCTCTAATTTCTTGTGTTATTGTCTTTATATATATATCTTTATTTGTCTATATTTGTATGTACTTCTGTATTTCTATTTACAAATTTTAACATTAATTCATGTTGTTTTCATTTTGTACAGTATCATTCGTATCTCTCAATATGTCCACACTTTACTTTTATTTTTTATATACATTTTACTTTTATTTTCTACATTTTGTACATACATTCTACTTTTATTTTTTACATTTTGTACATGCATTTCACTCTTATGTTTTACAAGATTATATTTTAATAAGTTACATATTTTCTAGATAATCATATTATTATTTGAAATAATATTAACATTAGTAATATTAGTATTAATAATAAAATTCATATGTGTGCTTAATTATTTTCTAAAACAACTTATATAGATTTTATATAATTAAAACTATTTTTAATTATTTATTTATGTCATATCAAAATATGATTAATTATACATCATAACAAATTTAAAACTTATCCGTGTTACATAGAATAAAAATGTCATATAAACTAATTAAATTATAGTAAAAAATATTGTTATTTTATTATAAAATATATTATTATTATAAACAAATTATGATTACATGATAGTAATAAATCAATTATTCTTACTAATTCATACACGTTAAATTGATTGATAGATATGACCAGGGAAAGTATATATATAACGATTCGTGGATACACACAAATATAATACTAGTTCAAAAATATAAAACAGTCCTTTGATTTTAATATTCGATTTCGGAAAATGAAAGGTCGGATTATGAAATCTGAGAAAATTCAGAATCAAAATTAAAAATATGAAAAATCCATAACCTTCAAATTTTGGTTTATGATTCATAACCGAATTTCAAAAATCTGAAAAATCCCATAACTGGATTTTATAATCCAAGAAAATCCTAATCCATATTTTGAAATTTGAAAAATATTTAGAACTAAATTTCGAAATTCAAGAAAATTCAGAACTAAATTTTGAAATTTAAAAAGTCATAAACCGAATTTTGAAATCTCGAAAATTCGAAACTAGATTCAAAATCCTGAAAAATCCCATAACCGTATTTTAAAATTTGAGAAATCCAAATTTGGTTGTTGAAATTAAAAAATTCTTTAACAGTTTTTCAAAATCTTCTAAAAATTATAAACTAAATTTTAAAATCTTGAAAAATCCAGAATTGGATATCAAAAATCAATAAAATCTTACACTGAATTTTTAAATTTGAAAAAATTCATAATTAAATTTCAAAATCCGAAAAAAATTCAAAATCAAATTTTAACATCGGAAAATTAAAATTAAAACTAGATTTCACAATACGTAAAATTAGATTTAGAAATTCGAAAAATTCGAAAAATCCTCTTTCCAACCTTTCAGAACCGGACATATTTCAAAATTCAGAACCAGATTTAAAAATTAAGGAAAATCTAGAATTAGAATTTCAAAATTCATTTTATATGGAAAAAAATTCTTAAACCAAATTTTTAAATTTGTGAATTATATATAATCTACAGAGTTATAATGGGTATCACAATCAAATTTGAGGTGCAAAGGAGGACGAAGGGTGCAGAAGAAAACGCCGCTTTATTTTAGTCATTGGAGTTTCTATTGTTTTGAAATTTCTGATACTTGTGTTTATCTAACTTATAGTTTAGCTTAAAGCTGAAACTATTAACAAAATATTAAATAATTAATATAAATAATATAATAATTAACATTTTAAATGGAGATAATTATATTAATTCAAGTAAACACAGTATTTATTATTTCTCTAAATAAAGAAAGTATCTTTATGTATAATGAAAATCGAACTTAAAACCTTTTAATGCACATAATCCAATCTTAGAATATTCCACCTCATCTCTATTGATGGACCAATCGACACTATCATTGCAAAGAATATGACACTTCAAAACGACGGCGTCAAAACTTTTTCGATTTGACCACTGACGTCTCTTCACCTATCCTCTGACGGTTACTACTTTTTTAGCCTTAACACTGTTCACCATACTTAAAGGCTGGGGAACTAGTGTATCACACCTAGCCGGTTCCGCTAGCTTATCAGCACATATCATCCTTAACCAACAACTCATATCGGACAAGGCTGGGGGACTGATATACCGCACCTAGCAAAACTCGACCAACCTACACATGTTTATGACCTCCACATTCTAACATTAGAATTGAAAAAGGTGTTGAAGTGAAGTTCTCCTTAACCTATGACTATTTATTTAAGCTATTCATTCATAATTAAATTTGAAGTTATTTAAATAAATTGCGCAATGATTATAAAAATGAAACAATTAAACCTTAGGATGACACAGTTTTAAATTAAACCGGTGCTTCTTATGTTAAGGTCAACTTCCAAGTCTATTTCATGTTGGATACGGATACATTAGCATCCATAACTACTCTATAATTATAATTATTTAATTAAAAAATTATTGAGGTACTTTTTTTACAATTAAAACCCATTGTTATATATTTCATTATTAAAAAATCATCTCTTTGTCAAGTGGTATGTAATTATATATCAAAATATAATTTTCCATTTTAATACTTACTGGCACTCAAAATCAGTTTATAATTATAATTTTTTTATAATACTTTTTCTTTTCTCAAAACCTCCAACTCAAACCAAAGTGTTTTCAATTAGGAAAAGATCCATTTGTGTTTGTTTTGTCGTGTAACCAACGTTCTATCTCGGTTAAGCATCAACTGGGCTCAAATGTTTTTAATGATTAATGTTTGAAATGTAGCATCTGTAGGTCCAAAAGTGGAAATATTTTAATGTTGAGTTTGCTTAAGAACATTTATTAATTTGGACAACTTGATGGTCGCTGCTACGTAATCAATCGGATATTGATCTGCATGCATAACAGTACTTAAGATAATATTGTTAATGTTATATGATATTTTAAATAATAAAATAACATAACACCGTAGAGAAAGAGATTTCAATATATAAGCATAACAATTTAGGTTTAGTTTTAATATTTTAATCTGCTTTATTATCTTACAGTATTTTCTTTATTAAATTTTAAAAATAGTTATTAAAAATACTTCTCTGATCTGTTTTTTTCTCTGATTTTAACAGGTTTTTAATAAGAGTAAATTATTTTTAAGGATGTTTTTTTCTTTTTCGCTGAATGAAGCTATTAGCAACGCACTAGAACAGGTCGCATTTGACAGTATTTGGTTTTAGTGGTTGCGGTATGGATCCCATTGACGGAATTTGGACTAAAATTGTAGGGGAGCCAAATTAGATTTGTTATATATAATTTTTTTTAGAAGAAAAATTATTCATTTTTTTCTCTTCATTTCCTCTTATAACAAACACATATAATAGTAGAATTCAAAAAAATATTACTATCATTCGCTATTATATCATGATATCAATTCATGAATACCATTTTAGATCAAGCATTCGTATTTTATCAATTTGATTTGGTGGTATTGTCAAATTTGATGTCGTTTTTTCCAGATCACATTCTATTGAATTGTTAAATTCATTATATGTAACTCTGATAACTTTAGAGATTTGTTTTATATTGTCTTAAATT
>Ga0209589_1014172_pt1 | contig 10113 bp, 8 predicted proteins | sample CowpeawhiteBW_FD_187525 | JGI IMG/M metagenome (GOLD analysis project Ga0209589, IMG submission 187525) | Root nodule microbial communities of legume samples collected from California USA - Cow pea white BW (SPAdes) (version 2) | ecosystem: Host-associated > Plants > Roots > Nodule | place: USA...
GTTCACTTTTTGCATTACTCCAATCCCTGAATGGCATGATGTTTTTTTCAAACTGCATTTTTGAAAGTCGAATTTGATGTTGAGAAGTTTCTGAACTCGAGTTTTGGCTTCTTGTGTACATGAACTATCAAAAGTGAATATAAATAATTAGATCTTATTACAAATGGGATAAACAGATGTGAAATTTCTAAATTTTCTTTTTTCTTTAAAATACTTTTAATTTTGACTATCCATGAAGGTTGTTTGATCCGATTTTTCTCTTACTATTCTTGTTAATGACTTTCTTACTTGATACATTCCCCCTGTATTAAGATTTATTGTCTGTGTTTTTTTTTTCTTTTTAATTTTCAATTGAGAATAACATGTTGAATGTTGCAATATTGCTTACTCCTCTGTGGATTATGATGATTGTTACCACCTTCTTTGCAGCTTCAGCTTAATTGCGGTGTTGGTTATTTTCAGAATACAGCAAAAAGGAACATCCGATACAAGCATTCCGTTGCTTCGGAGGTTTCATTCGTTCTTTTTGCAGCTCCATACACCAAGAAAAGGATCTTTTAAAAAATATAATGCTATCATTTAATGTTGTCATGTGAATGTAATACTGTTGACGTGGATTTTACAGGTTAATTTCCAAAAGAAGTATTCCCCATTATATACTCCACTACCAGTAAGTTTAATTTGTGTTGAACTTCTTTCTTTGTTGTTTATTTAGTTGCATTTTTAAAGATGTTTCGTTTTACCTTATGTCTGTGGATTCTTTCAGACTCAACGTTTATGTACTATCTGCTTATTTGGTTACCTGATCTTGTTTGTTCCTGTATTCTGTTTCAGAGGGTCAAGCAAGTAAGCAAGAGGCTAATTTGTGCTGTTGCCACCGAGGATTTACCAAAGCAAGTTGAAGAATCTAAAATGGAGACACCAAAGGAAATATTCTTAAAGGATTATAAGATGCCCGATTACTACTTTGACACTGTAAGTTTACAGGAGTTTTCATTCATGTTGTTGCTACTTTTAAAAATTTATTTATTCTTTTGTTCATGTGTTGTATGTAACTATTACAGGTGGATCTAAAATTTTACCTGGAAGAGGAGAAGACAATAGTTAGTTCTAAAATTTCTGTGTATCCTCGCATTGAAGGTAGATAATTATGTTTCCTTGTGATGAACTTGTATCTTGTTGAATCTACTGAGTTATACTGTCCAAGTAATTTACCAGTTTTCATATTTATTTAAATCACTTCTAATTGCTCTATTTTGTGCACCAGGTTCTTCTCCACCTCTGGTTTTAGATGGACAAGATTTACGTTTAGTTTCAGTTAAGCTGAATGGAAAGGCTTTGAAGGTATATATATCTATTGTGTGTGTGTATGTATATATGTATTTTTTTTTTTCAACTTGGCTACTTTATGAACTTAATCACCAGCTGAGTTTCATTGCCATCTTGCAAGTTTTTCAGACAATGAAATTCATATTATTACAACTGATTTTAATTTTATGTGTAATGAACGTCACATTTATGCTTCATAGTTAAAACCTTAGTTGTTTTTCATTTTCAGAAAGACTTTATATTTGTGCTTCCTAGTTAAAACCATAGTTGTTTTTTACTTTCCGAAACACTTTATATTGGTAGTGATGGTGGGTTAGGTTTAGATTGTTGTATTACTTGTGTAACTCTATTTGATATTAATTCTGTTACATTCATCTATAGGAGGAAGATTATCATTTGGATGTACGTCATCTCACAATCCCATCACCTCCTAGTGGTAAATATGATCTCGAAATTGTCACAGAGATTCATCCACAGAAAAATACATCATTAGAGGTTAATGAACATTCTACTCGTTATATAGTTTGTTTCTTCATTGCATTGCTATTTTTCCTCTTTAATCACCACAATTTAGTGCTTGAGGGAAGGAAGCTGTGTTCACTGTGGATTTGATTTGCTGTAGGGACTTTACAAATCATCTGGGAATTTCTGTACTCAATGTGAGGCTGAAGGTTTCCGTAAAATTACATTTTATCAGGTTGTCATCTTAAGGCAATCAATATGATAAACTGTTCGTATATTTAAATTATAAGATTAAATTTTTCACATGGAACTAATGGATCCTACCTTCCAACAGGATCGACCTGACATAATGGCAAAATATACAGTTCGAATTGAGGCTGATAAATCACTGTATCCAGTGTTATTGTCTAATGGAAACCTGGCTGAGCAAGGTGACCTAGAGGTAATGTTATCTTGTAATGCATAGCTGTGGAGGCTATCTACATGGTTAGTGTACTGTTTATGGACAATATTTATGCTACACTGTAGGACGGGAGGCATTACGCCATTTGGGAAGACCCCTTCAAGAAACCTTGTTACCTGTTTGCCTTGGTTGCCGGACAATTACAGAGCAGAGATGACGCATTTATTACCCGTTCAGGGCGGAATGTATCCCTTAGGATATGGACACCTGCAGAAGATGTACCTAAGACTGCACATGCTATGTATTCTCTGAAAGCAGCTATGAAGTGGGATGAAGATGTATGTCTTTGTTTAATTTTAAATTATTAGATCAGATGGTTTACTTCGGGTCGCAATATACATTGATGTCTTGTCATATGCTTTCTGAACAGGTTTTTGGACTTGAATATGACCTGGATCTCTTCAATGTTGTTGCTGTCCCAGATTTTAACATGTAATTTCCATCTACCAATTTTTTTAGATTTTAATGATGTGGCCCTCCCTACGTTGTGCCTTTTATATATATTACGAGATGAGATGGGATAGTACGAAATGTTAGAGTGCAGAAAAGTAATATGGTATACCTGTTTTGTGTTTGACAGGGGAGCGATGGAGAACAAGAGCTTGAATGTTAGACCCCGTCTTGTCAGCTTGTCTTTGTTGGTCATCTGTGTTCTCTTCTGACATTTACATAAACTTTTTTTCTTATTTTCAGATTTTCAATTCAAAGCTTGTATTGGCCTCTCCAGAGACTGCTACTGATGCAGATTATGCTGCAATATTGGGGGTTATTGGACATGAGGTTTGTAACTATTCGACATTATAACTTTATAAGAGCTACTTTTCTAAATCTAATTTTCCTAATTGTATCCAGAGCTTATCTCTTAATTGTCAGTAGAGCTTATTTCTAAAACTATTAGATACTATAATTTCTGAGGAGTTAGTTTTCCAAAACTAATTTTATTAATTGTGTGCAGAGCTTATTTTATAATTGTGACCATAGCATATTTCTTAATGGTGACTAGATCTTATTTGTTGTCTATTTTGCAGTATTTCCACAACTGGACTGGCAACAGGTGACGTTATCCACACCATAGATCTTGTTATCCTTTCAAACTTGTTATTTTTTAGGCTTTTTTATTCCCATTCATAGAATGTCCTAAAACTTTTTCCTACTAAGTTCTATTTCAATTTTGACCTATTTGAGATATTGTAAACCTGGGTTTTTGCAGCACATTTGTCTATTATATGTTTATTTCTTTTCATTGCCATGGGTGTGTTAACACTTGAATTAAACATTTTATTTAATAATATCAGAGTGACTTGTCGAGACTGGTTCCAGCTTAGCCTGAAAGAAGGTCTCACAGTTTTTCGCGATCAGGCAAGCACCCGTATCCCAGTTTCCTATGCTTCAATTTAGACAATGCAATGTTTTCCTTCCGTTGAGTTTTTTTTTTTTTTTTTTTCATTTTATTTTTTTTTTTTTTTTTTTTTCAATGTAATGTATTGATTATTGGCAGGAATTTTCATCTGATATGGGAAGTCGAACTGTGAAGCGTATTGCTGATGTTTCTAATCTTAGAAATTACCAGTTTCCACAGGTTACTTTCTTTTTCCTTCTGTGTTCTGATTATTTTTGTGAGTTCTACAGTGACATTTTTCTGACTGTTCCTGTCATTGTATCTATATAATTTAAATTTATCTTATTTACAATTCTTTTAATGTTAAATACCATGATGTCAGGTAGTATTCTGATATTTTTAACTCCTTTTCAGGATGCCGGCCCCATGGCCCATCCAGTGCGACCACATTCTTATATCAAGGTTAGAATATGAAAATCATTTCCCCTCATCCTTTTTCTCCAAAAATATATTTTACCGTCATTCCCCTTAATATATGTGCTTCTAAGTTTGTGTTCATATTTTTTTTTTTCTATGTTGACAGATGGACAACTTCTACACAGGCATGCCATATTAACAGAACTTAAATAATTGAGTCAATTTCGTATTTGAAAATTTTACTATATTATGTAATAATTTGCTGTGCTCTACTGATTTATCTATCATTTTGCCCACACATGTGGATTAATTTCTGATGTGGCCCTATTGTCTATGTCAATATATAGTTACGGTATGTTTCAGATTCTTTGGTTGTGACGTTTTTGTCTCTATTTTTTTCTCATTAAGCTATTGAATTGTTTATAATGATGTCGTTCTTTTCTGCAGGTCTATGAAAAGGTTTGACCATAATCACTACTGTTTTTAGTCCCTCTACATCCTTCTCTGTGGCATTTTGTTCTTATGATCCTATGTAACAGGGGGCTGAAGTTGTCAGAATGTACAAAACCTTATTAGGAAGTCAAGGGTTCCGAAAAGTAAGAATGTTTATCTAATGCCTATAACAACCGTGTTACCTGCAATGTCTTAATTTAAAGTTCAACTCTTACAAACTCCGCATATTTCAGGGCATGGATCTTTATTTCAAGAGACATGATGGTCAAGCTGTAACATGTGAAGATTTTTTCTCTGCCATGCGGGATGCAAATGATGCTGATTTTGCAAATTTCTTGTCATGGTGTGTATTTATGGCTTCATTTTTTTCTCACTGCTATCTTATACTAATTTGTATTAACTTACGAGCTAATGTTCAGGTATTCTCAAGCTGGGACCCCTGTTGTGAAAATAAACACTTCTTATAATTCAGAAGCACATACTTTTTCTTTGAAGATTAGGTACACAAACAAAACATCAACTTTTGGTTTTTCCTTTTTGATTGGGTGATTTAAAGGTATATTAGCCTTGGATTTTATTTGTGGTTGTCTTTAGTATGTTTGATGAGGACATTTTTGCAGTCAAGAGATACCGCCAACTCCCGGACAATCAGTTAAGGAACCCACGTTCATTCCTGTTGCAGTGGGTTTGCTTGATTCCAAGGGCAAGGACATACTTCTTTCAAGTCTTTATCATAATGGGACTCTGCAATCTGTTTCAAACAGTAATCAACCAGTCTACACTACAGTCCTTAGAGTCACCAAGGTTATTTATAACTTCTGTCTCATGTTTATTTGAACTTTGTAAGTCATTTTTTAAAACCAGACCTGCACGAAATTAGTTTAGACACAGTCGAAGGATTAATGATTTAACAGTGGTCGAACCAGTATTAATTAAATAGTTCATGAAATAATATTAAATAAGTACAATATTATAAGTTTGTAACAACAAAAACTAAATAAAACATCATTATATATAGTCTCAAGATTCAAAGTATATATAAAACTCCAAATGAAATATATCATAATAGTTGAGTTTGAATTTTAATAAAATACATCAATGCCCTGTTATAATAACCAAGTTTACATGTAGAATACAAAATAAAATGACAGATTAATAATATAAATGAGTAAAAGTAAATTATGTTTTATAAAATTGATAAAATAATTTATACCTAGTTGTAATATTCATTAAATATGTGATTTCTTTATCTTTAAAACATAAATTAAAAATTGAAAGAAAATTACATGCGATTTTCTTTATGTTTAAAACATATCATATCAAATTAAAAATTACCACAAACTTGTTCGTTCAAACTTGTTCTCAGAACTGGTTGGTTGGTTCTCAAAAATCGTCCGTATTTTTCTGAGGTCATGGATTGGTTACCTGGCTGGTTCCCAATAACACTGGCCAAACTGTGGTTTTAAGGTTGTCAGGCAGGTTTTTAACATGTACTCTGTAGCAGGTGGATAATATACAGTTGCAATTTCCACCCTTCTTCCCTTTCTTCTCTTCAAGGGAAATAACTACTGTTTGACAGTGACTTCATTAGTCACTACTGCAATCTTGAACTTCTTTAAGGTTGAGGAAATTCTAATGATTTGCATTATTCTTAATTTTACACCTTTCAGAATATGTAGGACTATTCCGTCCAGAACTGAAATATTAAAGCTATTTTCACTGGAATTCCCCCGGAAATCCTACCCATTGCGAACTGTTTTAGGATGGGAATGTACGGGGATGGAAGTTGTCGCTTGGTCTCCGTCACCAGAAATATTTTCTACTTTATGGTCATTGATGGACTCAACACATTTTTCAAAATTTTCTGTATCTATATTATCAGTTTCTTTTTTTGCCACCCCAAATAGGCTTATGATCAGTCAATGACTCCAAACACTGACCTTTTTCCTCTTTTAATGAACAAATTCATTTAGCCAGTTATCTCCTCCTCATGCCAAATTGTAGCATTCTCATCATTCATCCATTCTTTAAAATTTACAAATGTTTTTTTCCTGCGTTTTCCCCACTGAAGTTTTCTGGATCCATTACCTTATGTAGTTAAATTATGAACATATAGTTATTCTGACATCAGATATACTACAAAGTAAAAGTTTCACTTGTTTCATTACATAGTACGTTCATGTTAAATAACTGTGTTGAATAAAAATGGCACAGAAATTGTAATTATTTACCTATGTACCCAATATTGCATAACTTATGTCCCAGTAGCCGTAGGTTTTTGTTGAAATGGAATAAGATGCAGAGCATGGGTAAGCTTTTTGATATTCGTGACTAACTGATAATTTTATTTGTATCTGGAGTAGAAAGAGGAAGAATTTGTATTCACTGATATATTTGAGAGGCCTGTTCCTTCTTTGTTACGGGGATACAGTGCTCCTGTTCGTCTGGAATCTGATCTCACTGAGAGCGACCTGTTTTTCCTGCTAGCTAATGATTCTGATGAATTCAACCGGTTTGTCTCCTCTGAAGTTGCATTTTATTCTTTTTTATTTGATAGCTCAATTGGAATTTGTTGAATAGCTGATTCAAATGATTCAGTTGGGAGGCCGGACAAATTTTGGCACGAAAGTTGATGCTCAACTTGGTGGATGATTTTCAACATAACAAACCATTGGTTTTGAATCCCAACTTTGTTAACGGGTTCAAAAGTATTCTATGTGACTTAAGTCTGGACAAAGTATGCTTAGCACAATGTTTTCTCTGTAATATTCTTTTGTTGATTAGTTTTTATCATATTATTTCACTAATTGAACTTTATGCTCTTTTATCATCTAGGAATTTGTGGCAAAGGCAATAACTCTGCCTGGGGAAGGAGAAATAATGGACATGATGAAGGTTGCAGATCCAGATGCTGTTCATGCTGTTCGGACTTTCATCAGGAATCAGCTTGCAAGTGAACTGAGATTAGAGTTCTTTAACACAGTATGACCTGCCCTCTGAAGCAGTCTAGAATTTTAAAAATATCTTCTCTTCATTCTTTGAATATCTTCAATTACCTTTGCAGGTAGTAAATAATAGGAGCACAGAAACATATGTCTTCAATCACCCAAACTTGGCCAGGCGTGCTCTGAAGAATATTGCTCTTGGTATATATATATATATATATATACACGTATCTCTTGCTACATACTAGTATACATTTACATGGATGATTCCAGCAAGATCATTTTCTTTTTTGTAGCTTATCTTGGATGCCTCGGGGAACAAGAATTCACCGAGCTTGCACTGCACGAGTACAAATCTGCCACAAACATGACTGAACAATTTGCGGCTTTGGCTGCCATAGCCCAAAAACCTGGTAAAACCCGTGATGATGTTCTAGCTGATTTTTATGGAAAGTGGAAGCATGATTTCCTGGTAAATATCTCGATCGTTAATGACTAGTTTTGGAATTAAGTTTCTTGTTGTGCTTGTTTTCTCCATTCGTTTCTATCTCGTGTGTTATACACATTAGCGTCCTATTTGGTGGTGAGGCTGGATTAAACTTAAGATGCTAACGATTGTCATACCAACTATTATTTGTGAAAGGCACAGTGCTTGCTTCCTTGTGACGCCTACACTAATTTTTTAAGTCTTCTCTGTTTTCGCCTAGCTGACTACTATTCAATCTCTCAAGTTTGTGCACCTATATGTGTTCATATGTTCAGTTTTATTTTAGAAGTTCTTCCTACCTACTGCTTGATGGTATCCTACAATGGGGTTTCTGTATTACTATTTTATACGTTGCTTGCCTTTCCAGGTGGTGAACAAATGGTTTGCTCTGCAATCAACGTCTGATATTCCTGGTAATGTTGAGAATGTGCGGAAACTGTTAAACCACCCAGCATTTGACCTGCGCAATCCCAACAAAGTGTACTCTCTCATTGGAGGTTTCTGTGGGTCTCCGGTGAACTTTCACGCGAAGGATGGATCAGGCTACGAATTTTTGGGAGAACTTGTGCTGCAACTAGACAAGCTAAATCCTCAGGTCATTTCACATTGGCCTTCTTTTTTAGTTACATATTAGTTCGTTTGTGTGTATTATTATTGCTAGATGATCCTTATGTTGTATTTGACAATTTATTGGTTTGGAGGAATGCAGGTTGCCTCAAGAATGGTGTCGGCCTTCTCAAGATGGAAGCGTTATGACGAAAGCAGACAAAATCTTGCAAAGGTAATGTGATAAGCTTTTATTATTTTTTCACATTAGCTCTCATTTTCTCTTTTTTAATTGAATTGTCGCTGTTGGGTATTAGCTTTGCTGAAAAAATCTGATGTTTTTCAGGCACAATTGGAGAAGATCGTGTCTAGTAATGGACTATCGGAGAATGTGTTTGAGATAGCATCGAAAAGCTTAGCTGTTTGATTGTCACTGACACGAAGAAAACTGCCAAGCTGTCTTTTAGACGGTTATGATATATTTGTGGGGAAACCAATTGCTACAACGATCTCTATCCTGTGCAAGCTTTGGCGCAACAACGGGTGCCTCTCTTTTTGCATGCACCTACACTGATGACCTCTGATATCGATTTCCATAGGATGTTAGTGCTTTACGCCATAATAAAAGGTGAACTAATTGATCTTGGTATTTAAAAACGATTGAATGGATATGATTATACCGTCTTTTTACTTTTGATTGTGTTATTTGTTTCTTTCAACTATTTTAAAAACGGAAGTCTAAAAAGAAACACTGCATTTTGCATTATTCTTTTTGACTGCAATAACACCTTTTGCACCTTCCTCCTAACCAACGTTTGATGCCCGTTTAACAACTCTCATCTACCTGATCCTATATTTCAGACCTAATTGAGTACGTAGTGTGTACCAGAAACATTTATAAAACATAGATGCTTGGTTTGTGTACACAAGTGTATTATTTAGCTGTAGTGAGAAAGTCAAAACAGTTAGTTTTTTTAGCATCTACATCTCCATCTAAGTGTCTCCTCTCCATAAATAAGACTGGTAGCTGAGAGCAAATTATGACATTGGTCGCGATTAATGGCATACATTTACAGAAATTGTCATTTTTGGAGTTGTTACTCTCACTCCATAACACAACATTTGACTAAACTATCAAGTTTGATGAGAACTCAAACTTCATAGCTAATAATTGAAATTTGTGGATCTAGTTCATTATATTAGTAAAATTATTAAGTGACTGATAAAATAACATAATAGAAATAGTATGTTAATGTCAACTTTTGTATAATTTGAATTTATTGCTAAATATATATCTTCGAAGTACTTATAATTCTAGTTCTTACGATTTTTTTTTACAGTCCAATTTAAAATAAAATAAAAAGTATTGTATGAACGGATAGATACTTTGAATGAATATCATAGTTACCCCAAAAAGATACTTTTGGGGTAAAATTATAATAATTGTAATGTTAAATTATCATAAAACTAATTATTATATATCATTATCAATATCTTAAGTAATATTTCTATCTTATCTTAAAATATTAATAAAAATTTACCTTGTGAGTAAAAAGAATATATATATATATATATATATATATATATATATATATATAAAAATATTATTTTTTTTATAAAATATTTTTTTTTTTTTATCTTTTTTTTTTTTTTTTTTTTTTTTTTTTTTTTT
>Ga0209589_1014173_pt1 | contig 10113 bp, 8 predicted proteins | sample CowpeawhiteBW_FD_187525 | JGI IMG/M metagenome (GOLD analysis project Ga0209589, IMG submission 187525) | Root nodule microbial communities of legume samples collected from California USA - Cow pea white BW (SPAdes) (version 2) | ecosystem: Host-associated > Plants > Roots > Nodule | place: USA...
AAAAAAAAAATATGATGATCGAGTTACAATTAAAAATCCTCTATAAAAAATCACATAATACATTACTTGCTCTTCTATATTCATAAAAAATGGATATACAAAAGGGTAATGAGATAAAAAAAAACAAGACTAAATATTAAACAATTATTGCACTACCAAGTGAGACAAGATAATTTTTTTTTCTTTAAGAATGAAAGAAGATATGAAAAAAATAAGGACAGAAATAATAAAATTTTGTTGAACTTTTTTTCTATTCAATAACAGAAGAAAGAAAAAATCAGGTAAGGATGAGAGATGAGTACAATACGGAAAAAAACTCAAAAAATAATGTGAAGAGAAAATAAAAATGATCTTAACAATTTTATTTTATTATATTCAATTTTATATTGTACTATTTATTACCATTAAATGTTGTACTTTATAAAAGAAATAAAAAATATCTAATTTAATTTTCATTAATTTTCAGTATACTATTATTTAATTTAAAGTGATAATTATAATTTAAAAAATTAAAAAATATATATAATTTAATTATTCTAAATATATATAATTTTAAAAAGGTTAAAAAAGTTGGAGGGGGGCAATGGCCTCGCTTGCCCCGTCATGGCTCTGCCACTGGTCACCAAATTGAACGAAGCAAGATATGAGTCAAGAAAAATAACTTTTTGAGTCTTAAAGAAATTCATTATACTGACGATACTTTGAGTCAAAATTCAAGTGATTTACAAAGATCCTCAAGGACCTATTTGTAAGAGGCATGGCCAAGAATTTTAGGAGAGAAAATTTAAAAATATAATCCTTGTATGTTCCTAAAAGTCCAATTCTAGGTCATGTGCACTCCTTGAAAATAAACATCCAAATGAGGTTTAAGTCATGTGATTGTATATGAAAATCCTTTAAATATTAAGTTTGTATATGAAAATCCAACCAATAATTTTCCAATGCCAAAAATGGTGGTACACAACAAGCTAACCAACCAACACCTACAACTGAAAAAGTATAATACTCAAGTTTTCCTAGAGACCATTGTTATTTTTTTCATTATAGATGCACAACCATTTAGGATGGTGGAGGATGAGAGTTTAAAGAACTTTTGCATACAATTAAAACCTTTGTTTCTTTTCTCATCAAGGTTTACAATATCTAGATATATGATAAAAAAAAAATAGGTTAAAGGTCTTCTTTTATGTTAAATTGTGTTAAAGTAGTACTCACCACATATTGTTGGACAATAAATCAAAACATAAACTATTCACACTCATTGCACACTTTCTACACAATGTTCGAAGGTATTAGAAAAGGAAAATTATTTTTTTATCATACCTCCCCATAAAGAAACACAATATAGGTAAAAAAGTTAAAGACATATCTAGGAGATGAGGACATAGAAATGTGTCCACACTTATAATTAATAATGCATTGTCTAATTATGTGGTTATTACATATTTAAAAAGGTTAAGAATATGAGTAAATTAGTAAATGATGAACAATTTTTCCATTGAGATGTTATGCCCAATACTAAACTTAATTGAAGGTGATTGTTTAAAAGAGTAATACAAATCAATAACAAGTATTGGGAATATTGTTGTATTTGTAAGGTTTTAATTATAAGGATCGCCTAAGTTTAAAGAATACATATAGTTTTCAAAATGTGATTGCAAAATACTATTGTGTCCCAATGTTCCCACAAGGTGAAATTTCATATTTATGATATTATATCTATTGACAAAATTTCAAGTTGCGTTGTACGGACTTAAAAATGAAGAATATAGTTATATGGTTCTTTTTGGATGAAAGTCCCCCAATTACTAATTATTTGGAAATCTGCCCAAAAGTTTATTAAGTTTATAAAAAAGTTTTCGTAAAGCCTCTAAAAATTTTTCCACATTATTGGATGCGAGTACACAACTCACCTTCCTACTAATGATTTGGAAACATGTCCAAGCATTTATTTAGTTTCTAAAAAAAAGTTGTGTAGTCAATAAAGCTTTTTCCACCTTATTTGATGTGAGTACACATCTTGCATTTTTCCAAATGCCAAATATTCATTGTGCAGTTATGAATCTTGCCACTATTAATTGTGGCATGAGGCAAATATTGGAATAATGTTGATAACATCAATCACTATTTTTGTGTCATTGTATATCATTGTTACAATTTTGAATATGTGATTTTGATATTTCATTAAATATATAAATATGATTCAAACAAAGTTGTAGAATTAACTATGCAAAATAGTTTTAAAATGTATTATTTATATAAATTAGCTCATGATGAGCAATAACACAGATCTAAGCAATCACATGTTGGTGTAATAGACTTTGTCTCTCAATCTAATACATCAACAATTATTGAAATTTCAAAATATTAGGAAAGATCATGCTTTTAAAATGCATTTTAGAGAAATTGACTCCATAGATAGAAAGAATGAAATGTATTTGAATGAATTTGTTGGAGATGGTAATAACCAATTTGATAATTTGGTTAGGTGGAAATTAAATTCTCCCTACTTTTCCATTCTATCAAAAATGGTTAAAGATATGTTGATCACCTCCATTTCCACAATGGCCTCTAGTAGTATTGAGAGCATGGATTTGGATGCCTTTTAAAGTTTATTAAATCCACTTATTTGTCCTTAAAATTAGTTAAAGACCACAATAACTTCATTTGATGGTTTTAAAATCAATGATGAGTATGTTCATGTGTATATTAATAATGTTTGGTTTTAATTTATTTTAGAAGTTTAAGATTACAAGATAGGAGGAGTTGACGTAACATCAAAATAAGTTGAATCTACTAGTGTAGTTGGTTCATCATCTAAGCTACATCATCCAATATTGTGAGTATTAATTTATTTAAGTTGTTTATCTCACTTTAATTATTATTATTATTATTATTAGTAGTAGTAGTATTTTTATTATTATCAGTATTATAAATATTACTAGTTTAATATTTTGATAAGTTTTAATTAGTCTTTTTGGTGTAATTATGGTCATTTTTGAAGTCATTCATTAAAAATAAATACTAAGGTTAAATTTGAATTATTTTTTTGGAAGATATCTTCATTAATTTTTTGAAGATATGATATGGTTATCATATGTTAGCTTAGAGGGTAAATTAGGAAACAAAAATTGTTGTACCTTATTCTTTTAAGATCTAACGCGTCTATTAATATAAGTATGCATATAATAAATTAGACTTTAAGTTTTTATTATACGACTTCTTATATTATTAGACTCAATTTTTTTGTTTAGATATTATAATAGATAATACAATTAGAATAAGTTTTTCTTTAATTTGGTATATTTGTTCAAAGTGGTTGTTGTGTTTCAAGTACTGAACTTTGAAATATAAACACTAGTAGAGCACACATGTATTGCGATGTTTGTTCATTAGTAAGACCAAATTATTTTTCTCTTGTTTCTTAGACAAAATCGTGAAGGTTAGTTTCATAAAATTATTTTTTATGTATGTATTGACAATTTGTAAGTTCTGCAATTATTAGTTCACTAGTGCAAAAATGGTATATTACAACAAGATATTACATCAGTTACACGAAAAACGATGTAGTACAGTGCGCGGTGGCATTTTTGAAATTTCTGCGAACTATATTACATCGGTTCCCCAACACACCCGATGTAATACTCATTTTTTAAAAAAAAATTAAGAAAAAAAAAATTTCTGCACAGAGCAGTTATATTACATCGGTTCCCCAGTTTAACCGATGTAGTACGCCTTATTTTTCTCAGCAGGGTTTTCCCCCTCATTTCTCCTTTTCGTCTTCGTGCTTTCTTCATTCTCTTTGCATTCTCTTCGCTCTTCGTTCCCAACCACCACACCACACCACACCAGCACCGCACGGCCACCGCACCACACCAACACCGCACGGCCACCCCATAACATCGCAAGTTCTCCTCGCGCGGCCGCTCCTCCACGCAACCACTCCTCCGCGCAGGCGCTCCACACCAGCCCCGCACGGCCACCGCACAACACCGCAGGTTCTCCTCGCGCGACCGCTCCTCCACGCAACCACTCCTCCGCGCAAGCGCTCCTCTCCTCCGCGCAGACCCTCTTCGCGCTGCCGCTCTTCGTTCAACGCAGCTGCTCCTCGACCTTCGCGAATCGCGCCACCATTCACGGAGCCGCTCTTTGCTATTCGAACAACGACGCTGCTGATTGGGAGTTCCTCCGCCGTTAGTCGAGCTCCGAATCGAGCTCCGAACCGCGCTCTGAATCGTGCCCCTTCGCGCTGCCGTCGTTCCATCGCACCACCGCGTCGTTGAGGGTTTAGGGTTTACTGCTGTTGCCGTTGGTTTTTCACTGCTGCCGCTTTCCGCTGCTGCCGCTTCTGATGTAATATATTACAGCGATTCCAGGGACCGATGTAATATATCAAACACTTACTACATCGGGAACTACTACATCGGTGAAAAAACCGATGTAATAGGCCCAAAATAACCGATGTAATAGGCTTTTTTTGTACTAGTGGTTGATTTATTCCGATATGGTAAATTACAAAAAGTGGAAACTTGGAAGTGACGTATACTCATAATAGAGAACATTCATGTATTACATTATTAATTTTTTTTTCTTTAGGTACATTTTACTATGTTATGTTTGAAATGTTGATTTCTAGTAACAGTGTGAAGTGAAATCATGATTATCAAATTTGTGAGTTAACTTCTCGTACAAGTTTAGGTTTCTACTCATAGCTTCCGAGTTGACTCAGAAGTAAACTTATTTTTGTTGCAAACTCAGTAGAATCACAATGAACTTGGTGAACTCACCCAAACTTGCAAGCTTGCAACTGAGTTTGCAAGTTCAAAGGGGATTTTTTTTGAACACAAAACGATAGCAGCGAAGGTCATTTTGTGTGCGAAAGTGAATAAAACTCACCATGATTTGATTATGGTTTCACTCATCTTCTTGTTCTACAATCTTGTTCGCTTCTTTATTCATCTCAAAATCTCGTCGTTGTACCACCATTTGCTTGTTACACCACTATTTACTTATTGTGCCACCGTTTGTTCATTCGTTCTGTCAAGATGTATGTGTTTTACAAAATATAAGAAATATGTTAGAAGTTTTAATGATGAAAATGATTTAGTGGCTTGTTTTGTAAGTTTAGTTTTAAATTTTATTCCTTGGTGATAATATTATTCTAAATATTCTATCAACATAATGATGTCACAAAACAAAAATAATTATTCTATTACATGCAGTTTTATCTAGTTTGTATGGGTTAACCCATATCAAGTTTCTCATCTAATCTTATTCTTTTTTTCTAAAATTAAAAAAAGAAAAGACAAAATGTGACTCAAATATGGATGGAAAATGATATATGAACAACCATTTTTTAACAAGTTCTCTTACTACCTGCGTGGCAGTGATTTTTTAATTTTTAATTTTTCTTTTCACACTTCCACGTACGCGGGAGAAAGAGAGAGAAAGAGAGGTTGATGGAGTGACAAAAGTGAGAGAAGCAAGGAGAGAGAGAGAGAGAGAGGTTGAGAGCGAGAGAGAAATTGAGGTTGATTCGGGAGAAAAGCGAGTGAAGGGCAAGGAGAGAGAGGAGTGGAAGTCGTGAGAGAAGTGGAGAGCAGTTTGTTCTTTCTCCATTCCCAAATTTGTTCTTCCTCCTTCCCCCAAGTTTTTTCTTCCTCCATCTCCGAAGTGTCTTCTTCATTCATCCCCTAAGTTTCTTCTTCCTCCATTCCCCAAGTTTGTTGTTCCTTCGTTTTTGAAGTTATTTTTCGATGGAATTCGTCATTTTCCCGTTGGTGGAGCAGAAAAAGTATTGGGGTTACCCACTGCAACAAATTCGTGGTTTAAGGTTTAGGTTTGTGGAAATGAGGCATTTTTGTTTCCTTTTTTGGTGAATATTTGATAAAGTGTGATTTTTTTTGTAACAGTATTGTTCAAGAGCGGAAGCGGAAGGTCAGTTGTAGAAAATAATCACTCTAAAGTGGAATCTGCAGGATTGGTGCTTCCGGTTTATGTGCAAAACAATGGGTTCGTAAATGCAAACCTGCATTTTTCTGCATTACTTTGTTATCCCTTACCGTGGTGTGCGTAGTAGCCATTAGGTTTTGAGAATTTAACATGTCTGCATCATGGTTGAAGTGGGTGGGAATAAGGTGTACCCATTTAAAAAAATGGTTATGTCACTCGTTGTCCCACATTTAAATGCTAAGTAATGATTTGGGTTATGCTAACCTACGCTAAATCATTTGAACAAAAGCTTTTCCCTCGTTGACTTTCTTTATAAGTATCCCTTTAAACAGTCCCCTTGGTGGCATCAATAATTTATAAAATTTGTTAATTAAGTGATGTAAGAGGAAGTTATAACGAGAAATTTTGCAGATTGTACCATACGTCTTGCATACGAAAAAATTGCAGTTTATGTGAAAAAGGGTGTTATCGTAAGTGCAAGCTTGCACTTTTATGCATTACATTGTTTTCCCTCACCCTCATTAAAGTAGTAGCCATTAAGTTTTTACAATTTAACATGTGTGGTTCATGGTTGAGGTGAAATGTAATAAGGTGAACCCATTTCAAGAAAGGGTAGTGTCACTCGTGATCCCGAATTTAAGTGCAAACCAAGGTGTGCACTTTGCTAACCTACGTTAAATGATTTGAACAAAATCTTTCCCATTCTTCACTTGGCTTATAAGTATCCCGTTGGTGGCGTGAGTAATTTATACACTTTATTAATAAAGTTAACTCACACCAAGTACTAAGGAATTATATTTGTAAATTTTGCAGATGGTGCCATATGTATTGCATAATAAAAACTTCCAGTTTAAGTGCAAAGTCATGTTATCGTAAGTGCAAACCTGCACTTTCTACATTACATTATTTTCCCTCACCCTCATGAAAATAGTAGCTCTTAAGTTTTGAGAATTTAACATGTTTGGTTCGTGGATGAGGTGGGTTGGTATAAGGTGAACCCATTTCAATAGATGGTTGTGTCACTCCTCATCTTGGATTGAAGTGCAAACCAAGGTAATGCAGAAAAATGCAGGTTCGCATTTACGAACCCATTGCTTTGCACATAAACTGGAAACACCAATCCTGCAGATTCTGCTTTAAAGTGACTATTTTCTACAACTGACCTTCCGCTTCCGCTCTTGAACAATACTGTTACAAAAAAAATCCACACTTTATCAAATATTCACCAAAAAGGGAAAAAAATGCCTCATTTCCACAAACCTAAACCTTAAACCACGAATTTGTTGCAGTGGGTAAACCCAATACTTTTTCTGCTCCACCAACGGGGAAATGACGAACCCCATCAAAAAATAACTTTGAAAACGGAGGAACAACAAACTTGGGGAATGGAGGAAGAAGAAACTTAGGGGATGGACAAAGAAGACACTTCAAAGATGGAGGAAGAAAAAACTTAGGGGAAGGAGGAAGAACAAAATTGGGGATGGAGAAAAAACAAACTGCTCTCCACTTCTCTCACGACTTCCACTCCTTTCCCGAATCAACCTCCCTTTCTCTCTCGCTCTCAACCTCTCTCTCTCCTTGCTTCTCTTACTTTTGTCACTCCATCAACCTCTCTTTCACTCTCTTTCTCTCTCGTACGTGGAAGTGTGAAAAGAAAAATTAAAAATTAAAAAATCACTGCCATGTCAGGTAGTGAGAAAAGTTGTTAAAAAAAGGTTGTTAATATATCATTTTCCTATATGGATATAGTAACTCTTTCAAGTTTGTCAAAACATTCTTTTATTTTCAAAAAAAAAAGTAAGAATTTTGAAAAGCTAGTTATAATGAAAAAAACAAATAAGTGATAATTTATAATTTTATTATGTACACACCTTTTATAGTTTTATTATGCATTGATTAAAATTTCCATTTGTCTTATTTCCAATTTTAGTTTAATTTTATTATTAGTAACAAATTGGGTTCATTTAATATAATTGTTTTAATTTTGTATTTTTATCTTATCTAACCTTTGTTTGTTATTAGAGCCATAATTTTCCTTGTAAATATCTTTTTGGCTTATTCTAGTTGTATTTTATGGGCTTCAAAATGGACAAATGTATTGTTGGATTTGGACTCCTCTAATATTTTTTACGATTGTTAGAAGTTGAGGTAGATTTTACTTTTGTAATTGAGCTTCTAAACCTTGATAGGGGCCATAATAGACCCATAATGTTTTTGGGTTTGTTGGGTTTGCAAAATTATGGTTTAGGTTCACAACCTATTTGAGGCCTAATTCTACTAAAAACAACACATAAAAATTAATTGCATAAGTTATAATTTATTTTCATCTTTTCATATTCTTTTGTTGCATTTTAGTTATTTCCTAATGAAGAACTAAATCTATAAGGATCAATTCATATAATGAACATTGTAAGACCCTTAATTAATAAATGCGGGTCGTGGAAGCCTTTATGGCATTTAATAGTGGTTGATATGATGTGGAATAGTACTAGCTCAAATGGTTGAGAGTACTTTGGTTGTGTGAGAGGACTTGGGTTCAAGTCCTATGTATGCCATTTATGTGTTATTTAGTTATTATTGTTTTAATAATATGAATGTGCATGTTAAGTAAGAATATATTAATTGAGTTATGTTAGTTTAGCATGAAACATGAATTTGCATGATGGTTAACATTGACTTAATATTCGCAGGGTTAGGGGTTCAAACCTTGGTGAGACCTAAATTAAGTTTTCTTTTTGCTAAACTTGATTTTTGACAAAGAAGAGAAAGAGGTAGGGAACCTAGTAGCCAAAGGGGCTGAAAAACAATCCCATAATGGTCTGGAATGACACTTATCACAAGCATTAAAACCAATTTTCGTTTTTGGCTAATTAACCTTCATTAAGAAGTAATTAAAAGACAAATTGAAGGGAGAAAGAGGGTTTTCTTGGTCTGGACTGCTATTGCACAAGAAGGGAGAGAAATCAGAGGGAAGGGAGTGAGTTGGGTGAGTTTTGAGTGAAACTGAGGGCTGTCTTGAGAGAAAGGAGAAGGGAGACATTGGCGGTCAAGGGAAAGCTTGCGAGAGCTAAGGAAAAGCTACGGAAAACCCAGGTTAGGGGATTTCGTATTGCATTTTTTATTTCTATATTGTATGAAGATGTGTTTTGGGCCATACTTGAATTGGGAAAACCTCAATTTCTGCTTTATTTCACGTTTTCTGGATTTTTTCAGAAACCGCCTGGCGGCGCATGAATTGCTGCCTAGCGGCACATGTGGTTACACCCAATTTTCTGGGTTTGCGGATGATCCGCCTGGCGGTCGGGAGTGACCCGTCGGGCGCTATACTGTTGTTGCTATTTTTTTTTTCTCGTTTGGGTGATTGGTCAGTGATGTTGTGTTTGGATTGAATTCTTATTGCACATATATCAATTGCATGATGAATTATTGTTTGTAGTGACTAAATTGATGAAATTTGCATGAACTTGAAAATTGCATGAATATCAATTGGTGGGTTGATTAATTGGGGATTTCATAGTCGCACTAGATTAAGTGGTAAGGTTAGTGGAATTTCGTATATGGAGGAGTATTATTAAGGAATAATGAATATAAACATGTGAAGGCCGCCTATTGGATCGTAAATCGAGTGGAATCAGAATTGTAGGGGTTGGAATAAGGTTTGAAGGTGTTGAGGATATTTCTGGGTTCCTGGAACTGCAAGAACCGCTTGGCGGCACCATATTGGCCGCTAGGCGCCACACCAGAGGTGCATGGTGTGTTGATTCATGAAAAACGCTATTTTTCGTACTTTTCGCGTAACAGTAACCGCCGGGTGGTATTTTAGTCCCGCTGGCGCTAGTCGTCTGATTCTGGGCGCTAGGCACCACCAATTTTTCTGGTTCGCACAGTTTTCGTAAACTTGCATTTTCCGATTTGTTAATCGTCCTATTTAGGTGAAATTTTGACAGGTGGTCCATAACATGTGGTTCTTCACTTTGAACGGAGGAGATTGGATTTGAAGGTCAGTAGCTAGAGATATACATTATTTAATATTGATGATTTTGGAGTTTGTAAAATACATGAATAAGCCTTTGATGAGTTCAAGTAACTTCTAATGAAGCATAATTGGGTGCATGTGGTAAGTTAAATTCAGAATGTATGTTAATTGGGTACGAGTGAGAT
>Ga0209589_1014174_pt1 | contig 10112 bp, 3 predicted proteins | sample CowpeawhiteBW_FD_187525 | JGI IMG/M metagenome (GOLD analysis project Ga0209589, IMG submission 187525) | Root nodule microbial communities of legume samples collected from California USA - Cow pea white BW (SPAdes) (version 2) | ecosystem: Host-associated > Plants > Roots > Nodule | place: USA...
ATATATATATATATATATATATATATAATGATATTTAGGAATAGTATATGATAATTCACTACAAGAAAAACATGAAATGGTGACTGATTTAGTCAGTAACCCATATCAGTCACTTTTTTTTCGTCATTGGTGGTAGTAATTGATTTATTGTCTGAATCAATGACTAAATTAGTGACCGATTCAATGATCAAATTGGTACTTGATTTAATGATCAATCTAATTACTAATTTATTTGAAATTTAATGACAAATGTTTTGGTCACTAATGATATTTCTATTTAATTTTAACCACTTCAAACATAATTTAATAATTAGTTCTCTAAGGTATTTTTCATCTTATCATACCTTAATTATACATTTGATTTCCTTTGTGCGATTTCTTTCAATAGTTTCTCAAATTATTTCTAAAACACACATTTGTTAGTTTTTTAATATTTGTATTTATTGTTTATTTTCATCATGTAGAATAATATTTCGATATATTCTATCTAATTATTTGTTATTTTATAACTCATTATTAATCATACTGTAATTTTTTTCACTTTAATTGTATAAATAACTTTTATTTACTACAATATAAAAATTTAATGTAATTGCTATGAATATTTTTTTGTCACTATCCAACATATATTGAAGTTCAAAAGATACAAAATCTATGTCAAAATTTTATTATTATGTTTATTATTTATTCTTTGTGTCATTTTGATCAAGTGATGTATTATAACTTTTATTAATGTATAAAAAAGAGATTCATTAGAATTTAAAAAATTGAAGTAAACAAATATTTAAAATATATTTTAATTTGAATATTTGTTTTCCTTTTATATTGTTTTGAAGTATTTTTTAATTTTATCAACTAAGTTCATCAATGTTGTAGTTTGCAAATTTAATAAATGTTTTGGTTCTCATGAAATTTTATTTGGTATTATAATCTAAAATGTAGACAATTATAATTTATTTCAAAGTATTTGATATGGAAGAAACAATGATCCTCCTAATATTGAATATTTGATAATATTATGTTTTCTTTACCATATTTTTTTTTATAAAAATTAATATTGAAGTAGTTAGAACACGGGTACGGGTATGGGTATGAGATTATACCCGTTATCCGATGGGGATGAGACAAAAGTTTGATACCCGTTGGGTTTGGGTTTGGGTATGAGGATGAATTTTTTATGCGAAGATTGGTATGGGATAGCGAAATCTGTCTCCGCCCCGTCCCGCCCCGCCCTGTTGCCATCCCTAACCTCTAATTACATTTTCTATTTTTTGTCACTATTTGTTTATTAATCATTTATTAGAAGTCAGATATTCGACCACCTTTTTAATGGATTTCTGAATCTGTCCTGGATTATAATAGAATTTTTGTAACCAAATTCTTAATAAAAAGATTAAGAAAATGTGAAAAGTTCAACCTAATGTCGAATCTATCAATTAAAAGAATATCTTGAATTAATTAACATAATAGCCTCCAATCATATTGAATGTGAGAGTGGTTACATTAAATATATACTTAGAATATCATCGTAGATATTAAGATTCAACTTATCTGTTTAACAATTGGTGGTCAACATGAAGCATATTACCTATATATACCCTCAAAATGCTTACTGGGAGTAGACTAAAGTGGGCAAAATTTAAAATGATAAGATGAAATATTCTTACTCATTAATAATTGATATTAACCTCTTTTTTTTCATTAAAGCATGATTCTAATAATCCACCATATTTTGATCATATTATTCCCATAACTAGATGATTGTCAAGACTCCATTAGATTTGGAATCACCAAAGCATTTCAAAAGATTTTCTGTCATAATTAAATGTTAGATTTGAGTTTTTTTGACTGATTATTATGAAGAATAACTTATATTTATCACTCCATATTTTTTGGTCCTTAAGCTACTTTGGAATCTCACTCTCAAAAACAACCGTTTTGTCTGATAAGAGATGCTAAATCATTGATTGAAGGAACTTGGATCATATCCAAAATACCTACTAATTGATAGGAGATGACGAGAGAATAAGCCTACAAAGAAAAAAAAAACATCATTACTAAGGGCATCACTCTTTTGCACAACTTTTGGCTTTAATTCATTCCTCATATTCCATTCTTATTCTCAACTAAACAATCTTGAGATTACTTAATAATCATAGATTTAGATCCTCCAAAATAAAGAATGTTATAAAAATAACAAACACTTGTCACCTTAATAATTATTCTAAACTAATATGTAACATGAAATAAATGAAAATAAGTTACATTATCATTAAACAAAAAGGAAAATCATTTTTTGGTATTACTTGCTTTTAGAAGTATTTTAGTTATTAAAAAAATTAACTTTCTATTTGTAAAAAAAAAATATTAAGTGTATGTAAAAATTTGTTGAGTGTCAAGATATAATTATAATGTTAAGTGTATGTAAAACGAATATATATTTATAATATGCACTCGCAAGATATCGACATCAATAACATAAATAAACATCACATTATTATATATTATTAATATAGCATGATTTCAAAAACTCATTTGATATAAATAGGGTTTACGGTAATTGATGATGAAAATATGGAGATATATAGCTTAGGTTGAAAATTATGATGCGGTAGAAGTGAACAAAAAATGCTTTTGTGTTATATCAAATCAAGCGTTTGAAACCCATTCTGATAAGACCGCGACGTGGATGTCAAGTCAACTCATGAGTGAATTTACCATCTTTTTTGCCAAACACACCCATAATGTCCATGAATCCATTTTGCTACATTCATCCTCGATTGTAGAAGAAGACAATACTACTGAAACAGAAAGTATTGGTCGGATTCATGCGGGGTAAGAACAAATTCACAATTGTACCTCAAAAACAAAACAATAAATAATAACTAATAATCACACAAGACCTACCTACCATCTCATCATGTCACACCCTATATATAATAATAATAATAATAATCACATGATATCATCCACCCACATACATGCATGAGGCCGTCATGATTCATTACATTCATTTGTATACATAATAATAATGCTATTAGTCGAAGTAGAATGCAATGATTATTGAAAGGAAAAAGATTAAGCACATTGGTTTGGCTATAAAATCAAATAAACTAGAGAATCCATTCTTAACCCACTTTGGTGATATGAGAGCATGGAACTAAATACCCACTAGGCATCTCTTTCTAGTGTACTCACAATAATAATACATTAAAAGGGGTTTTAGGGTAACAAAACTCTTATTTATCATCTAAAAAAAACCATAATCATCATCACTTGGCGCATATGGTATATCATATATCTTAAAATATTACTCATGCATCCAAGTGTCCTATTTTTAAACTTCGATGTGTCTTATAACTTTTGTTAATTCGTCGCGTATTATGAGATTCTTTTATGTTTGGGTGGGACTACTATTGCACAGTACAATATTAGGCATCTTTTCTCTTCTCCAAGTTTTTCATCACTCAGTGGCTAAACTCAAAATGTCGCCATTTTAAAAGAAGGGGGAAAGTGGAAAAAGTTGAGTGGTTCATCATCATATGCACATTGCTTCATATTTAATTCTACGTGAATGGTTTGAACACCAGAAAAGAAAAGCGTTCGTATCATGATTTTGTGGGAAAAAAAAATGTTATTGGTACAATAAGTTATCCTTTACAATTAAACAAGCAAAAGATAAAAAGATGTATAGCATATGATAAATAACACGATAAAAAATATATTAAAAGGTGGAAAATATCAGAATGACACATATTTTATTAGGATTAATTATATTTTTGGTCTAAGTGAAAAATAGAATTAAACATTTTTTGAAACTTTCATCAAATTTGGTTCAATTTTATAAATGCGTGAATTTAATCATTTTAATTAAATTTTGTTTAGTTTATTTAACGTTTTAAACGCGTTTCATCATAATATTTGAGTTGTTTATCTTGTTTAACACATTTAGACATCAAAGCTGAAAAACATGTTTAAAACGTCAAATAAACTTGAAAAAATTTAGATAAAATAACTAAATTTACGCGTCTCAATATGAAAGACTAAATTAATCCAAATTTTTTTTAGAAAAAACTAATTTTAATTTTCACAAAATTAATGGTCAAAGGGTCAAAAACATATTTAATCATATATTTTATTATCTAACGGCGAATCCATTTTTCATGTTTGATTAAAAGAGGAAATCAAATCTTAAAAAAAAAAATTGTAATGCATATTTATAATGGGAGTTGAATGGAGCCCACAAAGTTGTTCGATGATATTGGATTATATGCGAAATGTGCCATATACACGAAGATTCCGGGATTTATGTCTTGGCCTTGTCTCCAGTTACTATGTGACACTTTACTTCCATATCCTTAGTGATGGAGATTACACGCACGCTCTTTTCAAGCAATATAAAGTGGGTAGAAAACATGTATAATCTAATCATTAGATTTAAAGACTATAATGCTTGAGAAGAGTGGTATTCTGTAACAGGATAATCCAGAGGGAGAAAAGGGACATGCTGGAGAATAACCATACTTTACATGATTTGGGAGAATAATCACAATTTACCCCTGCAATACTAATCATAGTAAAACCGTGAAAGCTTTGCATTTTTAATTAAAATAACATTGTATGTTATGAGGAAAATAACATGATGAAACATAATAAAGAGTAGAGTTGTGTTTAGCGAAAAAGATGAATCTGTTTCGAGAAATAAGGGAAGGACGATGAAGAAGGTGGTGGAGTATCTGTTGTAGCGCATTTGCGGAAAAGGATGAGATTGGAATGGAAAAGTGTAATTGAGTTGCGTAAGAAGCTTCAACATTCCTACGTAACAACGTTAACATTACATCAAAACTACCCTTTTCAAACACACTTTCAGTTATTTGGATGAAATCAAGAATTCGGGATATACATATAACCACTAGCGTTTGTGCAGAAAACGATGTGTACACAAGGACATTTTTGGCGACACAATAATCCCATTACAGAATCAACTACATTATTTCAAATCAATGATTGTTGTCATTCTTCACTCTAATATTCAAGTATTGAGCCAATGGATCAGATGGCTTACATGGATTTACTAACCCACTATTATTTCTTGATTCTTTTTCATTTCTTTGTTTTGTAAATTTAGGATTCGGAATATAATAATTCATATTTTTTTTCTTAGAGAACTAGGAATGGAATTTTGGTATCCAAATTTTAATGGATTGATATTATAAAATTTCAAAATTTTGGAATGATTTTAAGGATTTATAAGATTTGAAAATACTCCATATTTTTTTTCATAGACATTCGAAGTTGCATTAGTTAATCTTGAAAGTAAAAATGATACCTTTTGTTAATCTTTTTAAACCCCCATTTTTTTGGCCTAACAAATTTGTAATTAACCCGATCTATTTAAACCCCATTTTTTTTCGACAAAACCCAATCTATTTTTCAAAAATACTTGTACAAGCCCATCACATCAGAGGTCTATTTTTCCAACTCTTAACATTAAAAAAACGTTGAAGGCAGCCTCTTCAAGCACACTATTTAAAATTTTAAATTTTACCTTCTTTTCATTTTAAGTTACGAATACACAATTCAGAAATAGAACGCATAACCCAAAAATAGAATGTACAACCCAATGTCTTTTCATTTTCATCTGACCTATATTGTTAACATGGAGTGCTAGGCCAAAAACTATAACCAGAATACAATTTTTCTAAACCAAAAGTTATAGCCATTAGTTAAGACACAACTCTTTTACTTTATAACACAAAACACCATTCAATTGTGACCCGACCCACCTGACTTTCGTTACAGAACAATTATACAACCTGCAACAATCTTTTCCTTAGACCGCAAAACAATTGTACAACTTACAACAATCTTCTCCTTAACAAGAGTCTATTGAGAACCAAACCCGTAACATAACTCTAATACCAATTGTTAAAATCGAACGCTTACCATTAAATTAAAAATTATAACCATTAATCAAAAACCAACTTACAACTTATTTAGTATTAAAAAAAACGCGTTTAATTTTTCAGAAACTGAATCGAGACATTTGGCACACAATCAAATAATTTTTTTAGAACTGAATTTTCCACCCAAAAAATAATTTGAAATCCAGAATTAAGACGATTAGGCAGAGAACCGATCAAACTGAGTTTTACAACAGAACAAGGACCGAAGCTCCTAAAAGCAAGTTCCACCAGAAATAACAGTTCAGATATCTGTTGAAGGCCCCCCTTCCAAGAACGAACACCATATCACAACAAGCACCAACAACTCAGTGCGTACGAGTTCTACTACTTTCTGCATTTCTCACTGGATTGAAGTATGGATGGGCCTGCATACCAATAAATATTTTCTTTACCAAACATTTTACAGAAGTTAATAATAACAAATACTTGGGTTGTACCTTACTATACAATCTCAGAAAAATACAAATACAATTTGTCTAATAAAATTTTGTACCAAGTTCCTAATATATTAAATTCTTAAGCTGTTCATTTAATACTCTTTATTAGAGAATTTGTTACCAAAACAAATAGGTTTAAAAGGGAAACAAACATAAAAATCAAGGCCCTAACTACAAATCATCTAAGGCATCAAGAATTACAATCCAACTCAAGGTATGATAACTTAAGCACCATAAATAACTTGGAACCATCGAATAGCAGGTTCCAAGTTAATTTATGGTGGGACGTTCTTAGCAGAAATTTCCCAACAGTTTTTTGTATAAAATTTAAAAACAACATTCCGATAAAGGCATTATCCAAAGCAAAATCACATCAGAATCCTGAAAGCCCCAAATGCAAGTCTAGGTTCGGGCAAACACGTCAAGAATAACAATACTAAAAAGATCGAGCTCTTACCATGGCTTCTTTTGCAGTGGGACGTTCTTGGTGATCATAACGTAATAACTTGTCAACAAAGTCAACAGCCTTTTAAAAAAATAGTATAAATTTAGAATGAGAAACAATGATAATAGAAGTACATTTAAATAAATAATTACAATGCATACTACCTCAGGAACAGCCAAGTGATGATTGTCTACATTAATAAACTTTGCCCAAGGCTTACGGCTATGCCTGTCACAATATTTCGGATGTCGTCTTAGTCAAAACAATAATTTTATACAACGAAAGCGACATAAACTAAAACTATTAAAGCATACAAACAAACCTCCCAATTAGTGCCGCAAGATGTGGGTCCAACTCTATTCGATACTTATCCAAATATGCACTTAATTCATCTGTCCCAAGCACCTATTGCAAGAGGAGCAAAAGATTACCAATCAAATTCCCCATCACCTCTTTTAAGTTGCTTCTACACCATGCTGTAGCCATGTACTAAGCATAGACAACTTTTTCAGTTTCTAAATCTACTTTAGATTTCAGACTGTTTTCTCAGACCTTGATAAAAATTAAGTAAAAATAACACGGTTCTGCAAAAGATCGGTAATAGAAAAATAAGACACCAAGTAGGAAATGGAACTTTTGTCAATGACCCAAACTTCAACAGTTGAATGTCAATTTAGGCAACACTTGTAAATTTCACAGAGGTGATTGATGTCACCAAGGAGAACAAAAGAAGTGATATTTCTGATTCTTGTCAGATGCCATGGGAATATGAAAAATGAACAGAAGAACTGCAAAAACAAATGTCAGTCACACCACTACTATACTTCCACGGTCAAGCACTGCTCAAATCAAGGAAATAAATAAGCTGAGACTTGGAATGGACTAAGAATGCAACAAAACTAACAGAAAGGTAGTGCACTAGTTGGATTTGTCAATGGGAAGAGGGTACATGGCTTTCACACAGGCTGGAGCTTATAGTGTCCTGGCAAATGTCCAAGAAACAACAATGGACGCGGTTGAGTGAACAATCCGGTGCAGAAACAGGATGAAATACCCACATTTAATTGAGAATTAACCTGCTCTGACAACAGGTTGACACTAAGGACAGTATTATGGTGTTTTGGTAGTGTTTCAAGTGGTTTTGGCACTCCACAATAAGGATTTACTTGCAATAAATCATGGCATTTTGAAGAACAAAAAAGTTGAATGAGATATGGGTTAACATCCCTAGGTTACATTGTATGCTGTCTACCTGATCAGAAGAGAAATCATTTAAATATGACGAATGCAAGCTTGAAACACAAAATATCTCTGGAATGAAATGTATGATTACAAAAAATAATCAACATGGCAGGAGCAAAACAGTAATGGGTAATCACCCAAACACAACAATCTGACTCAAATTTGGGTAAACGTCCCAGGCTTACCTTAGCTATTTTGACCAGTTGATCATAGTTATCATGTCCATAAAAGAATGGCTCCTTACGAAATATCTGAACAATGTAAAAACACAAGCCTGAATCAAGCAGGGGAGGATATTTCAACCTGTATTAAGACTTCAAAAGAAGAAATTGATCCATCGTGCAGTAGCTAAAGATTCTAAGGTTTATCTCACAATGAAGCTAAACACTGAATAATATAACACTGTATTTGAAGGAAAGTGCACCATTTACCATCCCAGCAAACATACAACCAAGACTCCACAAATCTAGAGAGTAATCATAGTCTTGAAGATCGACAAGAAGCTCGGGACCTTTGAAATATCTGCACAAGAAAATCAAAGCTTAAAGCAGAAAAAATGTTGATCGATAACAAATGAAAATAAAAACTGTTCTGCAGTACACCAAATTTATCATTCTTTTTTTCTTTTTATAATAAACATTTTTACCATAAGCATAAACAAGCTAATGACACCCCCACTTGTTCTGCAGTACACCAAATTTTTCATCACCCAATGGCTAAAAGATGTTCATGGAGGGAAATTGCTGTTCATAATTTACCAACTTATGCATTGATTTTGGACATTAAATTTCCAAAGCCCGCACATTATTAGCTACAAACAAATTTTGCTTACCAAATGACCATTTAAACAAAAAGAAAGCCCTCATAACGTTCTAACCCTAAATTTTGCCTTCATGGGTTTAGTTCATGTAACCAAGCCTAAAGGCAAATGGAAGAAGTAATTACAAAACCCAAAAGAAAAGCCATACCAGTGCAATGAGTATGGAAATGTTTCTTCAGCAATTACTTGGTGAATTTATAAATCATTTGCAAAAGCATATGTAACCCTCCTACGATGGTTTAGTTGGTTGAATACTTGAGTTGAGCAGCATGCAACACAAGTTAAAAGCCCACAAATAGACACTATACCCCTTTCCCCACTCCAACCCCCCCGCCCCCCCTGCCTGATGTTTAACCAGGCTTCATCCAAAGGCTCAACGAACATCTTACCAACCCACCAAAACTATGAATCTTCCCACAAACATCCCCCCAACCATAAAATAGAATAATAGTATATCTACCTTGAAGCCACACGAACATTATACTCTTTTCCAGGATGATAGAATTCTGCAAGTCCCCAATCTATAAGGCGAAGCTTACGCTGCTCATGATCAATCATTACATTATGTGGTTTCACATCCCGATGCATGATTCCTTGTGAATGGCAATAATCCAGTGCCTGAAGGAAATTTCAAAAAAACAATTGCTTTCATATTGATAGCCACAAACAATTTACATCGTATGATTGATAATGTAATCTAATACAGAATATTGGTAACAAACTGAACAAAGCAACACAATAGTGACAATACACACACCATATAAGGGAAAGTGTAAGTAATATGACAATAAAGAAACCTACACAACACACAGGCATATTATTGATACAGATACATTATGTTTTGCAAATATTATTTGCAATTTCAACTTTCAATGTAAGACTATATAGTTTGCTACTTCAGTAAAACAATTCCATAATCAGGTGACATGTGGATTTTTCATCAAAGATTATTTCATTGAATGGCAGAAAGTATCAACAATACCATTACCATATAATCACTAAAATTTGTTTCAGAGTTCTAGAAAGGTTTAAGGCATGGTTGTCAAATAGCAGCATGAAGAAACTGACCCCAAAATCAATATAGCAGGTAGTGGAATTAAACTATTCTTTGCTTTTAAGATACCAATAGCATGAGTTATATATATATATATATATATATATATATATATATATATATATATATATATAGAGAGAGAGAGAGA
>Ga0209589_1014175_pt1 | contig 10110 bp, 3 predicted proteins | sample CowpeawhiteBW_FD_187525 | JGI IMG/M metagenome (GOLD analysis project Ga0209589, IMG submission 187525) | Root nodule microbial communities of legume samples collected from California USA - Cow pea white BW (SPAdes) (version 2) | ecosystem: Host-associated > Plants > Roots > Nodule | place: USA...
TTTCAATTTGTTTGGACTTTGTGATGATGGACTATTGTTGTATTAATGCATATGTAGTATGTTAATATAAGCATATTTGCATGTAGTCAACTAAATTTGAAATGAAAAGATTTAAAATCTGATTTTAGGCCACAAAATGAACATAAAAGGATGGCGGACCGGCCCGCCGGCCCGCCACCCCACGGGCCGGGCCCAAAAAAGCAACCCATTTTGTCTTGTCGGGCCGGCCCGGCCCGGCCCATTTAAAACGGGCCAAAAACGTTTTGACACCCCTAGGTGAGGTCCTACATCATCGATAAATTGATGTTTTGGCTCTCTGCATATGGCCTTTGGTACGATTTATAAATCTTGACATCTAACGTAATGCTAATTTTCCACACATATAAAGATAAACCAAGTTTTCTTCAAACGGTTTCATTCTGTATAGCCGGTTCGTATTAATTACTTTTCCCCCATTATATGAATCATCCATATAAATATATATATTTCTATTTACTTTATTTATTTGATCACAATTTACCTTTTAACTTCAAGGATTGTATCTCCTAATAATTTTGGTTTTCTTACAATATTATGTACATCCTTGTGGTGACAAATACCTGGTGACTGAATCACCTAGTAAATGAGCAGTGTTCTAGTTGCATGCAAGGTCCATTTAAAGCTGCTGGAGACTAAGTATCAGGCGCTTGAGTTGCTGGCACATAAACTGCCTCTTTCAGACTGCTATGGCTTCGCCCATAAAATACATAAACTACAACTCCTATTGCCAGCCATATAGAAACACGTGCCCAAGTAGCACCCCTGGAACAATAATACAAAACAATTATATAACTCTCAAAATGCCTGCTTCAATTCTATCTTGTTTAACAAGTTTTAAATTAAGTAAATTACCGAATGCTATTGAATGCTATTGGTCCCTTTGAGATAGGAATTAAGTAAACACCCCAAATTTTAACTTAAATAGATAATAAAAAAAACCCATAGTTGAAAAAAGCAACAAATAATTACTGATAATGACAAATCTAAACATTAATTATATTGAAAATATAACCTCATGCGCTGTCAAAAAAATTACATATCTTGTACAATAACATCAAAACTTTCCAAAAGAAGATTTCAAGATGAATCAAGTAATTTGGCACATCAACACAGAAGGACCTTAGTTAGAATGTTAAAACAATGATAGTTAATGGTAGAGATTAATTTAGACTCTAATTTAAAAATTAATTATAATTTTTTATTTGTAATAGATTCATATATCAACAATTTTTAATTTATAAATTGGTATTTAAAATTTTCATTGTAGTGATTAATTATTTTTTATCTTTAAATTAGTTGTTATTTGATAATTTTCTTGTAGTTTGTAGTGATAGTGGTTGTATGGACACTATGGTATCCCTAATAGGAGGATGTTGAGATGGAATGTTCTTTCTTCTATCACAACGAAATTTCATCCACTTAAGTCAAAAAAAAAAAAAAAAAAAAAACTAACCATGACTTTATCTAGGTTAAAATCATTGTATTAAATACACAAGATTCACAAAGAAACTTGACAAAAGTTTCTTGAAAGCCAATAGGGTGAGAAGCGAGAGATCAATACAATTTAGTTTCTTTTGCAATGTATATTACAATCAAATATATTAAATAATATATAAATATTGCTTGAATGCAATTTAAACACACAATGAGACCCTTAGCTTATTGTCTCGACGGGACTTATAAAAATATTGAGAAAAACATCATAAAAGAGAAGCAGAAAGCCTAAATTGTACCTACTTTTCATGTTATTGCAATTCAGCCCTCATCACCACCATTTTTCCATGAGAATGGAAGCAAAGTCGTCTGACCCACTCAGGCACAAGCTCAAAATCACAAGAGCTTATGTGGGTGTCCGTAAAGGTATTTAATTTCATTAACATACACAATTTTTTCATTTATGCATGTCGATAACTTGTGTTTAATTATGTTCATATTTAATTGCAATGTAATAACTAAACAATAGAGACTATGAGTGCAACTATTATGTAATGCATGTAGATCATTGCATAAGCTAGAATTCAAAGAGATCAGGATCAAGTAATTCATTATGGTTTATTAATTCATTAGTAAAACTCTATTTAAAGGTGACATGTTCATCTTCAATTTTAGTTTTAATCCATTTTCGCTTTTTTTTCTTTTCTTTATTAAATCAAAGGAGTGTCTTGCAAGCTTACTCTTTCCTTCCAAAGGGTTTTGGTTTTTCCATGGTTGATAGATCCATCCACATTCAAATAGTTACATCAATGAATGAATTTGAATAAGCCTAGGTTTGTAATAAATTTGAGTTCAAATTACTTGACTCTCATTTTTCTTAAACTATTATGAGTGTGTTTGGTTCAGCGTTGGAGAATTGATTCCAATTGAATCAATTCTCCAACAAAGAAGCAAGAATTAGTTGTTTTTCATTCAATGTCATTTTTTTACTCTTTAATTGATTTTGGAAACCAAACACGTACTGATTCTGTATTAGAAAATCAATTCTACATCAATTTAACGTATATCCAAACACGCTCTCTCTCTATATATATATATATATGTATATATTTCCATAACTAAATGAAATACTTACCCAAGATTAATTAGTAAGTAGGAGTTGATAAGTATGCAAGCTATTGGCAGCAAAGGCACAAATGGGCAAATGAAACCTGAAAATGGATCACTAAACATATTAGATAACTCAATAAAAATGTTAAAAAAAATCATTTTTTTATTTTAATTTAAAGTATATACATTCATTAAATATATTTCTTCCAATAGAAACTTCAGCGTAAAACTTCCTACATTCTATTAACAGATCTACATGGAGTAGGATAAATTATTTATGACTTTTTCTCTTGTATTTAAATAAATCCTAATTTCATTTTGAGTTTGGCTAAAGAAAGGCCTACTGTAAGGCCTACTTTAATTTTGCCCCAATGTTTAAGGGCTTATCCTAATCAGTTGGGCTTAAGGCTGGTCCATAGGGTGTCCAAAACCCCTAAACTAGCCTAACCCCCTCATTTTATGTCCACTCTGCAAAATCAGTGCCTTTACTCATTACTTTTTACCTCAACAGAAGCTCTGCTAAGGTTTGGTTCTTTTCTTGGTCACGCTAGCTCAAAAATCATTCCATCTCACATTGGTGATCTCGTTTTCTATTAGTGCCAGTATTTTCCAGATCATGAATCTGTTCCTAGAGTTATTGTGCTCAGCTGGTTGGGGGTGTCGAAGTTTTTTGCTAGCTCTCTCCAGGTAAGGGAAGCTAGGGTTTCATGTTTATGTTATTTTTCCTGTTGTTGGGTTGTTCTGTGTTCCTAAATATTTGTATGGTGTTGTTGATGGTGTGAAAAATGCATGGTATATGTTTTTGGTTTGAATCTGGTTTGTATGCATGAAACAGTGGCGAGAACAAATATTCTCGCCCAAGCGAGCTTGTCTCGCCTAGGCGAGAATAGCAGAAGCTAGCTTAGGTTGTTGCTCGCCTAAGCGAGCACTCGTGGGAACCTGATGTGTTTCGCTTCAGAAGCAGCTCAGGCGAGGGAGTCTCTCTTTTAAGCCTAAGCGAGAGCCTGTAGCTTGAGTGAAAGGTCCTTTTCGCCTGAGCGAGGGCCACGGCTTGAGCGAGACTGGTGCATGTGCTAATGCTATTTCCTTCCTTGTTCTCGAGGATTGAGAGTATGATTGAGTGGATTTCCCTTAATTAAAGTATGAAACATGTGAGTATGTATTCATGATTTGTTTGTGTGGTTTGGAATGGATGGGCATAGTATGATTATACATATGAAACATGATGGGATGGTTGGTGACATATATTGGCATCAGATTGGTATGGATGATAATATTATGTTGGTGGGTGAGACATGATTTTTTTGGTATGGTTTAGGATGTAATTCCATGAATCTCTTGGTGAGATCTCATGGTGATGCATCATGGTCAGGACGTAATTTCACGATGATTTCGTGGTGGTGCCTCATGGTCAGGATGTAATTCCATGGCCCCTGTTAGTGGGAGCTCATGGTGGTGCCTCATGGTTAGGACGTAATTCCACGAAGGTTCGTGGTGGTGCCTCATTATATAATTTAGTGAGGATTCAAGTAAGGATTGCATCCTAACACTGTAAAGAGTCAGTTAGTCTCATGTAGAGCGTTCTAACTCACGTGGTGAGAGTAGCAGGAGGCCCTAGTCTTTGGCAGGATAATGGCCTTAGATGTTTGAAGGCTAACCTTGTGTGTGGTAGGGTGAAACACATTGGCAATGGCTCTGCAGAACAGTAGAGGCCACCACAAGTGCAAGCATCTAGTGAATCCGACTGATTATATGTATCCGGATAATTGAGTCTTAGTGTCTTGTTTGTCGGTCATTACATCCTTGGTTGATTTATGTACTCATGACTTTTGAATTGTATATTCAATTGCATGATAAAAACCTTTTTACTTTAGCTTACCCTTTTTATGTACTCGTGGTCATCAGGGTGATGAAAATTCTGCTGCATAGTTAATTTTGGGTTGGATCCCGCTTCGTCAAGATTTTTCCTTTTAGGGCTATAGCCCATGTATTACCTTGCTCTTTGAGCATTTATTTTGGATATTGTTGAACTCTTATTTTGTTTTGTTAATGGCATCATAGTGTACCTCAATTTTCTGTTCCAAGTATTTTAGATAACTGTAACGAGTCACATTCCCACTCCATAACAATGCCCTTTTATTATTATGTGTGATGTTTCATTTAATTATGTTATAATTTAAATGGGACATTACACCTACAATGTGTGACATAATAAAGTTGTTCGACGTATTTAGAAGAGTGACAAGGTTATGAATTCCATATAAAATATGATAAATTATTGGTGTGGTATTTAAACCAGACATTTTGCTCACCTTTTGGTTTTTCATCAGGAAAACATCAGAAAAATTCGAAACTAATAAACTATACAAGCATTCCATATAAGAAAATCAAGAGAAAATGCAAGAAAACCGTGTTAAGATAATATTTAGATGTGTGAATCTTGTTTATTATACACTGTTTTTCAAATTCATTCCTATATAATGTTAGACCGATGAAATCTTATTTAAAATCCTAATACAATATTAATAAAATCTTTTATATGAAAGTTAAACTTAAAGTTCATTTCATAAGTTAGAACAACATAAGTTCTTAATCATTCTCGAAGATCCATGTGACATGTAGGTTAATTGGAAAGGAACAAGATAATGATAACACACACAAGACATTTAAGTTTATTACCGTGAGATGCTTATTGTTAACCATACCTCCAGAATGGCCAAAGTTGTGCCTTGCATCATCTTGATCCATAAAGTTAAGGAAGACAAAACCGGACAGAAGAAGAGTGCCACCAACTCCACATAGTGCAAAACGAATAGAACTGCTAATGCAAAACATAAAATGCTTACAAAACATTTTAGTTTATTTTTTCTGTGTTCGGCTAAAAGAGTTTGCAAAAGAAGGTAACTCAAATAAACCCTACATAGTAATTTCATGACGTTATCAATGTACGTGTGCATGAAAACCGAAACATCTAAAACCAACCTGATTATAGTTTTATTTGAAGCTGCAAATGTGAGGATAAACACCCCCAAGCATGTGAATGCTATTGCCCATCCAATAACATTTCTCCTATTACCTTCATGTACATCTGCATCACAAACAAATAGGAGCAAGGAGAAAAACTGCGTAATTTAAAATCTTCAACCTTTTTTCAAGTAATTTCACATATTATGTGGACAATTTGTATGGTAGAGAGAGTGTTATATTAGATAGAATTTTACTCACATTTGGCTATGATACTATCTTTAGCAATAAGGGGATCATTTGGTACATCCTCTTTAACAGCTAGAGGTATTGTGGTCTGAGAAGTACCAGCATGTGCCTTTATATCTTCATTTGCTTCCAACCTGCTCCAACTATACCCTGTTGATGCTGAAACAAATGGTTCCATCACAGAAGGGGCCAATGGAATCTCATTTGGTGGGATATATCTCAGTATTAACACAGATATTGCCACCACTGTGAATGCAAGAAGTGTACCAACACTCACCTACACCAGCCAAATTTCAAAATTTTATTATTTTAATTATTTCCTCCAGAAACGTTTAAATTTATGAAATCCATGAATTAGTTTGTTAAATAACTTCATTTAGTTTGACAATTCCATATGTTGCAAAAGTAGACTTACCATCCCAGCCAATTCAGAAACTTCCATTGAAAATGCCAAGACTGCAGCAACAAGACCAGTAACTATTGTGCTCTTAACAGGAACCTGGCTATGCCTGTTTATGTCAGAAAAAAAAGGTGGCAGCAACCCATCCCTAGCCATAGCCATCAATATTCTTGGCTGAAACACATTTAACAAAACACATTCATAATTTTCCCTCACAAAAAGAAAACTTCAAGAGAAAAAGGGGAAAGCTATCATAACTGCAATACACAATCTCAATAATTGGAACGCTATCATCTATTTGAATTCAACTTTTACACCATCTTGTTCTTTTGCTGCATAAACATTTTAATATAGGCAAATGTTAATAGGGTTTAACATCACATTTTCTATTATTTTTTTGGATTAAATAGATTTTTAGTCCTTAAACTTTGACGTAAATTTAGAATTGTCTTTGTTCTAATCTATGATACAGTCTGATATTAAAACTCTACAAATAACTTATTCTTACCTAATTGCGTTAAATGTTTTTTTGTGTTAAACAATATTTCATGACATTTGAGCTTATTATACTGTTTGACAAATGTCAACCTGAAACACCATTTAACACGTAAAAAAAAATTAATGTTGTTAGATTAAAAGAATTACATCCATTATTTTAAAGTTTGGTGGCCAACATATATCAAAATTTGGGATAGAAATGAATTTCAATTTCGCATAGGACTACAAACATGTTTAACCATTTTTGTAACCATATAATTGGTACATAATATTTTTAAAAATTGATAAAGTCAATTATTAAATATAAGATTATTTATTTAGAGTCTGGACAGTTTTATCCTTAAGAGGTCTTTAAAAATTAGAAAAAAATCTATTAAATCACCCTTGATCAGGACATCTAATTTACCTAACATTATTAAGCGTATGATAACATTTAGCTATAATTAGTCACAACATACCCAGTTTCGTTCCAATGTGTCTAAATGGTACCCGCTTTTAACTTTGCATCTATTTAGTACCCAAATTAGTTAATTTACATCAATGTGGTCCATCCCGTTAAGTTTCCAGAAACGTCATTAACAAATCAGTGATGTGGCATTGCAGAACGAATACGTGTCAATGAAAATAATTGTACAATGTTTTGTATCATAACTTTTGTATTGTTATAAACTAATTTTGAATTTTATTGAGTTGAGTACTATCACAGAATCTTTTTGCGAAATTAGACTTATTTAATTCTCAAGTACAATGTTTTTGCAAAAATTTTAAATTCTCATCATATTTTTTCTAATTTTACATATAGTTTTTTATTGGAATTATGTTTCTTGATGAACAAATTCTTAACAACAGTTTTCCTAGTTTTATAGATTTGTATATTTAATTCTAATAAACTACTTTATTAAAAATTTATAATTTACATATTCCGTGTGAATATAAATTTAAAAAAATATATTTAATTTAACATTTATAAATTAATTAAAAATAAAAAATTTGACGAATGATTATAATAAATAAGATAATTTAAATATAATATAATTATGGTAATAAAAAGTTATCATAGTAAAATATTGTAATTATAGTTCTATTTGTAAAACTAATTTTGATGAATATATATTTATTTGGCTAAAATAATTTATATAATATTTTTTGTGTAATAAATTAGAAAAATAAAATTAAATAATAATATTTTTCTTGGTGAAATATTGAGAAGAAATTTAGTGTAAAGTTAAAAATTAGTAATATGAATGTAAAACATTGAGGTTTATTTATAAAAGAATCATTTAAAGAAACTATTAAAGAGTATAGAATTTAAAATATATCTATTTAGAAAAATATATAAATTAAAAATATAGCAAAATATAAAAATTCTTAATATAGTTTTATAAAAGTTTTAAAACACAAAAGGTATAAAATTCAAATTCAAATTCGAATTAGATAATTATTTGTTGAAGTTATTAATTATTTAAATCAAAGTTAATAATTTGAAAAAATGAAGGAGATGAGTTAAGGGAATTGATTTGAATTAGGCAAATGCCTTTTTATAAAGTTAAAATTTAATTTTCTTTTTCTGCCTTATTACACAAAAACAATTATATAAATTATTTTAACCGAATAAAGATACATTTATCAAAATTAATTTTATAAAAAAATCATAATTGTAATATTTTATTATTATAATTTTTCAATTATTATAATTATAATATATTTAAATTTTCTTATTTATTATAATCACTCGTCAAATCTTTTATTCTCGATTAATTTATAAATATTAAATTAAATATCCTTTTTAAATTTATATTCATACGAGTTTGTAAATAATTATAATTTTTAATAAATTAATTTATTATAAATAAATATATAAATCTATAAAACTGAAAATAAATGTTAAAAATTTGGTTCTCAAAAAATATAATTTCAATTACAAACAATAGGCAAAATTATAAAAAATATGATAAAAATTTAATCTTTCACAAAAGATATTATAATCACAGTCAAAAGGTTTAGTATGGAAAAAAAAATCTAATAATCCACTCAGGTCAATAAAATTAAGAAGTGGCCTATAACAGTAAACAAAAAAAAGTGGCATATCATACTATCTTTTTAAATGAAATAACAATAATAGTTTTCGAATAATATATACTATTTGGATTTAATTTGTAACAAATATATTTTATTTTATCAATTTAAAAAGACTTATTAACACTATTGGTCCTAATACTTTTTTATTTAGTTTAATTATATTTTTAGCAAAAGGTTTACTTTAGTTTTCAAATTTAAGTTCCTCAAGGTTTATTTTTAGTTTAGTCTGTGACAAATCATATTTAAGTCCCTCAAATTTAAAAAGTTTTATTTTAGTTTTCAAATTTAATAAAATATAATTTTATTCTCTTAATAAGGAACTAAGAAAGAAGACAGGTTTTTAGGGAATACATTTTTTTTTATTTTTAATTTATAAAAATAAGATAAAAAAAAAAAAAAAAAAAAAAAAACAGGCGGTACCAACAAACAATCCACCTCTTATTAGCAGGTGAGATACATTAAGAACATATTTATTATACATAAAAATACTAACCTAGCCTATTAGGTTCCATATGGATAAATGTGTATCTGACTGTTTCCATTTTTTTCATTAAAAAATGCAAAAGGATAATAATTAAGCCAACTCAGATATGTAATATCTTATAAAAATGTGGTCAGAGAAAAATAATAATAATAATAGCTGAGAAGAAAAAGATAATGAAGACAAAAGTAAAAGATCCAACTGAAGAAGAAATCATATAATTAAATACAACAGAAAAAGTCAAAAAAAATATTATTTCTTATTCACGATTCAGAATTTAAATTTTTTTTTTTCAAATTAGATTATGGGAAAAAATCTTTTTATTTTTCAAATATTCAGTTTTTCCCAATCAAATAAATGTGGGACCACTCTCGCAACAAACTGACTTTTGTCGCTTACACTGCGATCCCATGTGGATACTCGTAACGTTTTGTTACCAACAGCTTGTACAGTAGGGCCCATTCTCATGTAATAAAGTAAGATAAAATGCTTTTTATTAAAAATTGAGTTGAATTACTTATAGATGCCACTCAAGCAACCGGTAGGTTAAAGATGAGATATGATGGATTTCTTAATTAAAAATTTAAAAATATATTTTTAATATTTATATCTATAAATCAGAAAAATACATCTTGTTTTAGGGTTAGTCCTACCTACTTATTTTTGACAGATAAAACAAAACAGCTCCATTTTACCATCTGTATATAAAAAATATTATTTTACAAGGAAAATAATAAATTATAATTTAATTAAAAAAATCTCTCTAATAAAGGTGATTGATATTTTATGTCAAAGTATATATATATATATATATATATATATATTTATATATATATATATATATATATATATATAT
>Ga0209589_1014176_pt1 | contig 10110 bp, 8 predicted proteins | sample CowpeawhiteBW_FD_187525 | JGI IMG/M metagenome (GOLD analysis project Ga0209589, IMG submission 187525) | Root nodule microbial communities of legume samples collected from California USA - Cow pea white BW (SPAdes) (version 2) | ecosystem: Host-associated > Plants > Roots > Nodule | place: USA...
AAGAAAATAAATATAAATATAAAACTATAAAATGTGGGGAAATTAATAATAAAATTGGTATGTTATATTCGACTTTTATACAAATAAAAAAAATAATTAAAGTTATGTATTTAAAATACTATTTTTTTTATCTGAAAACATAGTTCAAAACCTTATAATATATATACATATATATATATATATATATATATATATATATATATATATATATATATATATATATATATATATATATATTTTAAAGGCTTATGTTCTAAGTATGACTTATTCATTTGTTGTTAAAGTTTAGCCATTTGGATAGAATAATAGAATCAAAATTTTACTTAGAAGAAAAATCCATGAAATATAGTTCATTTAAATGCCGCATTGTGGAATGACATGTTTTTTTTTAAGTAAAATGATGTGTTATTAACTGAAAGCTATACTAAGCTATTAATGCTAATTTGATGCCAAAAACATATTTGATATATCAGAGCAACCCACTCACCTCCACTTCCATCCATACAATTAAAAACAAAACTTCATTTCATTCATGTCTCACCTTATTCAACTGCTACACACAGTCTCACATTCATTTCATTTCATTCATGTCTCACATAACAAACAAAACCAATGTTTTTTATTCTTTTATTAAATGTTGGAAAGGAATATGAAAATTGAGATTTCTGATGAAAACTTTTCCTTATTTTTAGGGATCGATCAATGGGCTTTTTTGTTTTCTTTGGGCTCAGGCCGAAACTTATGGCCAATCTCTGTACGTCATTTTTTGTGTTTGTGATTGTTGCATTTCAAGAGGACATGGGTGCCGACGGAGGGAGGAAGAGGAAGAAAACTCCAATGTGAATCGGATTACCCAACCAAAAAGTCACTTTCGGATCTAGGAACCTTTAACAGATTGGTCAATACGATACCAATTTACTAGATTGGGTAATTCCTAGATCTGGTAATGACTTTTGGATTGGGTTATTTGGTTCTTGCTAGAGTTTTTTTTTTTTTTTTTTTTCATTTACAATGTTGTTTTTGTCTGTTGGGTGATCTGGTATGCATAACTTAGTTTGGATTGTCAAATCTAGTATACACTCCCAAATCTCGTGGTCCATTCCGAATTTATCAATTCATTATGCAAACATATGTACAGATTTATGTAATCTGCAATACACCTCTAGATGTGTGCATATCAGATTACTAAATTTGGTACTTACGTTTGCATTTCATATTCACCAATTTGGTAAAACCTTTTGAATCCAGTGATACATACTGAATTGTCCAATCTGTTATTGTTTCTACTTTAAACTTCCTGATTGCTCAATCTGGTTCACAGCCCAGGATCTAGGATTGTATACCGGATTACCTAATCTAGGAATTTATTTCCACAACCCAAACACAACCCCCACCACTATCACACCCCTACCAAGACCAATCATGTTTTATGTGCTTCGTTTAGCTGCATACGAGAAAAACCATAAAGAAAAAGGAAGAAGAAGAAGACATGCAGTGACCAGAGAACAAATGAAGGCAGTGTTTGAAGCACAAACAACAATATCATTTCATTTTTCTTTATTTTAATATCTTTTCATGAGGGTAAATGAGGGATTTAAAAGTTAGGGGTGTATTTAGGAAAATGGGGTGCAGTTAGAAAAAAGGGTGCATGAAGAAATGACCTAAGTATTGTATTAAAAAGAAGCTTTTCAAAATTTCAAAATAATTATTTTACCTATAAGTGACTTCTGGATTATATAGGTTGAAAACTTTGTCAAACAAGCTTTTCAAGATTTTTGCAATAAAAGTTTTGGAATGAAATTTTTGAAAAAAAAAATAGAATACATGAAATATATTATGGATAAAGTGTTTTATAATAAAAATTTTCAAAAATTACTTTCTAAACATATATAATACATTCTGAAACGAATTTTTCAAAACACTTCAAATGAAATGTGTTTCGACATTTTGAATATTTTTCCAGAATGTTCTTTTTTTCTTTTGATATTCTTTCTTCTTCCTTCCCCTATTCTTCCTCCACAACAATGACAACTATAGAAGAGGAAAACAAAAGCAAAAACAATGGTATTATGCAGTGATGAATGGTAGTTTAGTCTTCTTTCTATAAGGGTAAGGGTAATTGTGGGTTGCAAGAAGCCCTAGCCGAAAAAAAAGACAATTGTAATAATGCATTTTCTAAAAGAAAAACAATCAAAAGTCCTACAACAGCCCAAATTAACCAACAACTCTAGCCCAAATTATATAGAAATACATTAGTCTTATGTATAACAGTTTTTGTTTGCTTCTAGAGTTGTAAATATCTTTAGTACATAGGAGAGGATTCTTGAACCTAATGAGGTGTACCACCCCTTTGAGTTGTATATATGCTCTACAATTACTTTTGTTAAAACATAGAAAATGAATCCACTTGTTCCAAGCCTTTTTTACTTTTACCGTATTTTTTTCTTCTTTTATGGTGTTAATTTATAAAAAATGAGATTAACTCAATTACTAAAATAAACCACAAGTACAATCATTAATAAGAAATTTTAGGGTTTATAAAACACCTCTCTTGAAACCACAAGAGATGTAACATCCCTAAGGAATATTACTTAATTAAAATAAATAAAGCTATAAAATTAAATTCAATCGACAAAATATTATTATTCCCAGACGCGGGAAAAATTTAAAATGTTTAAACAACGCGCCAAAATTTATAACATAGTAGTATTAAAAGCATTACAATATCCAAAATTCATAATCATAAATAAAAGTATAATAAAAATCCCTAGCTCTAGTCCCAGCTAGCCCTCACTTTGTTGTCTGTGCATCCACAGCATCACCTGTATCATCATCAGCTCCCGTGTAACGAATCACATGATCATCACCAATCACAAACAGAAAGGGTGAGCTGATAAAATTAGAAATAACATATATAAATAGCAGAATATAAGTAAGACACCCATCTTATTTATCCTAATTAGTTCTTAGCCAAGACCTTAAACCCCAAGGTTTTTCAACCTTCAAAACACACAAATGGTTAACCTTGGACTTAGGAATATGATGCTCACACGAACCTGCCCGCTCGTGGTCTTGCCTCTACGAACCTCCTCGCTCGTAGTCCTGCTCTACGAACCTCCCCGCTCGTAGTCCTGCTCTACGGACCTGCCCGCCCGTAGTCCAACATATGTGATCCACTAGCCACGTACCTCCCTGCACGCAGCATCTCTCAAGCGTGAGCACGGAACATACGAACCTACCTCACTCGTATCCCTACACGAGAGTAACTAAATATGAACCTCCCTGTTTATATCATCCCATGTTCACCACCATCCATGAACTTACCCGCTCATGACACAGCATCTCTCGATCCAAGTATGACATCATTGCTTAAATGCAACACACACAAGTATAGTCTGCAGCATTATCGCATGGCGCAACCCCAAGCACCGCCAGGCGAAACCAGTGTAGACTGCCTGGCGAAACCTCCTCACTGCCAGGCGCCAAACCTTCCCCATACCCACTATTTTACTGATACCGCCTGGCAGAGCACACCTGGCCACCAGGCGCCTCGCGGTGTAGGGATCTCTCACGCTGTTCCTATCGCCGGGCATCAGCAGGCCGCCAGGCGCCATACCAGAAGCACACTACTACTGGTTTTGGCACTCTCTTTGGTTTGTCCCTTAACCAGAATACTACCAAAGGCATCACTCACCCTCATTTATCAGGACATTATGCTAAATCACCCAGTCATACCTTAATCAATTCAATTACCTATAACCTATATTCATAAGTCCATGTATTCCATACATTTGATTCACCAAGTCCTCTGTCCAAGCATAATGGCTCAATCAAGCTTAAGAAAATTGCCTAATTCATTCCCTTGGACTTACTCAAATTTGAAAATGGAATTCAGTCACCACCTTAGACTATCTAAGGCTCATATCAAAATAATTTCTTATCTCCATTGTCACTAAGTTTCGCTCCAATTCTCATGCTTAACCAACTTAATACATTATTTCACCCTTCAACCATCATTAATTGTCTTACCAAAACACAAAATCATATAACCCACAATTTCCAGAACTTGATCCAGCTTCCAATGACAATAGAATACAACAATTCTTACATGGTTTGTTAGACTTAATCCCAATGGTATTATGCTTTATGCATCTTATCCTTCTAATCACCTCTTAATTGCCCCTAAATCTAGGATTCAAGAGGAATTTTTCATACAATACGAATCATACAATGCAGTGTAAATTATATACAATTACAATAGAAACACACGAAAACAACTCCTCTTACCTGGAATTCGCGCTCCAATTGGTCCTCTAGGTCTTGGTTTGAATCCATAACCACTCAATTACCAAGCCAAGGCATAACTAATTCAACCAATACATGTTTCGTGATAACTCCTATAATTTTAGGATTACATTATCACGACTCACATTCAAATATATCATTAAAATAATGCACAAGTTAAAATAACATACTTTTGGCATACATAGGACTTGAACCCAAGTCCTCTCACACAACAAAGTACTCTCAACGATTCAAGCTAGTACTTTTCCACGTCATAGCACATCGCATTAAATGCCTTAAAGGTTCCTATTACCCACATTTATTAAATAATTATTTAATTAATTATTTAAATTTCTCGGGTCTTACAAGAGATAAAGACATCTCCTTTGAAATCCGCAAGAGATAAAAACTTCCTCTGAATCACTCAAAGGATGAATACATCTCTCTTGAAGCACACAAGAGATAAAGAAACACCTTCCTTAAATCACACAAGGAAGAACACCTCCTTTGAATCACACAAAAGACAAACAACTTCACCTAGCAACAATAGCAGCACTCAATCACTTAAGATCTCACTTGATGAAAGTATTGTTAGTTTTAAAATGGTTGAAATGCCAAGAAGGGGGGGTTGAATTGGCTAGTTAAAAATTTAGGCTATCTTTGAAAGCTAAAAACCACCTTTAATTGAATCAATTAGATCACCAAGTTAGGATGCAAACAGTACTAAACTGTACACTTTCAATCGGTCAAAAACAGAGTTAATCAATTGATTTTACTAAACAGATTCTGTTCTGGTATAATCAACCGATTTAAACAGGAAAATAGTCGACTGGAATATTGGGAAAAATGCAGATATGCAGATTTGAGTTTTAAACCAGAAACAATGAACAAGATTGATCAAGACAGGTTCCAAATGATTAAGTAAACATGCTCATTGCTATAGATGGAATGAAAACATACAAGAACATGAAAAAGATGATTAAAACACAAGTTCTTTAAACTTTAAAATGAAAATGCAAGAGAGAAAGGTTAGAGAAGAGAGGACACCACGAGATTAAAGCTCAAGTACTCAGACTTCTCTAACTTTTGTATATTACAAAATGAAAGCCTACCACTTTATTTATAAAAGCCTATTTCAAAATTAGGTCAAAAAATTGAAGAGTCAAGTCACAATTATCGTTGATAATCAATTATCATAAGTGATAATCGATTATCATAAAAACTTTTTTGAAAACATTTTTCTCATTGTGATAATCTATTATCAGTAGGGATAATCTATTATCAATAGGTGATAATCAATTATCAGTAGTAATAATCAATTATCACATAGATTTTTCTCAAATATCATTTTCACTGAAATAATCGATTATCACTAAGAATAATCAATTATTCCAATGAGTTTTTCAAATAAATAAAATTCTCTCAGTGCTTTATTGTTTGGGTTTTTCCTTTTGACTATTGACATACTAATTTAACTATTTTAATTAACATACACAATTAAGTAACTCAACTCTTAAGTTTTTAATGTATCTCTTGAATACAACCATTCTTTAAGTCTTCAACATTTTCCATGAATCATCATTAAGTCTTTCACAGTTTTTCATAAGTCATCATCGTCAAAACTCTTCATTGAAGCAAGATTTTCATCTTCTTCTTTTTGTCAACATACCTTAATCATGTCTTAGCTCTTTAACTCTTTATCTCAACCCATTGCTCAAAGTGTCTTTGGAGTGTTATTGCTATCTAGAATGATCTCAGAGATTATTTTTCTCAGAGTAATCTTCTTCATATTGTAGAGCTCCAAGAAGTGATATATGGCTTAAAACAAAGCCCATGTTTTGTCTTTGAATACTACAGATCCCTCAAATCTCTTTGGGAAGAGCTTGATAATTATCACCCTTTCCCTGATTGCAAATGTACCAAGACATAACCAACAAGACTTTATTATTTGTTTCCTAAAAAGGTTGGAGGATTCATTTTCTGTTGTTCGCTCCCAAATCCTGCTCATGGACCCTTTGCCTTCGATTTCTAACGTTTTTTCCATGGTTGTGCAACAAGAGCATCAACACTCCATTCCTCCTATCATAGAAGAACCAAATATTTTTATCAACTTTGGTCTCACGTCTTCTAGTAAGGGAAATGGTGGACACACAGTTGAGATGTGTTATCCTAAACATGATTACCCACCGGGTCAGCCACAAGATCCAAGTCATCCCTGCTTCAACCCATATAATGGTAGTGTCTTTGTCAACATGCAGTTCAAGAGATCAACAACCATGGCTCCAACACTTCCGTTGAGGGGTCCTCCTCCAATGGGTTTGGATTTCACTTGACCCAAGCCCAATATCAAACCATAATCAACATTTTGTAGCCATAACCTTTTGATATTGATGGTACAAGCTCTATCAAACCTTCATGGGCCAACCTCACTCAAGTTACTCCATTAGACCCAATACATTTTTCTAACTATAAACTCTTTATTTCATTTGCTTTTTGCACCACCCAACTCACATAACCACATAATTATCGTTTTATGTCCAACACACATGCATTGTCCTTGTCACAGACTCATGAAACAACATTTCTTGGATTATTGATTGTGGGCCAACTAATCCTATTGCCTCCGCTTTAAATCTCTTTCTTCCTTACTCTAAAATCCAACATGTCCAAAGCAAATTACCCAATGGAACTATTGTTTTTCCACACTTCTCTAGTTCTATTTAATTCTCTTCAAACTTTATTCTTCATGATATTTTTTATTTTTCCAATTTTAATTTAAATTGCTTTCTATTTCCAAATTCATTTCTTGTCTCAATTATTTCTAACCTTTTATGGTGTCCACTATTACATATAGTAAATGGGATCAATGAAGATGATTGGTATGAGTAAATTAAAACAAGGCCTTTATCACTTAGACATCAGTAAACATGTGAGTTTGACATCACCTAAAGTCTTTTCCATCAATCATTTCACTACCCTCTCCTATTACCAACACCAATCTTTGGCATTATAGGCTAGGACACCTTTTCGGAAATCGTCTCAACATTTTGCATATGAATTTTCCTTTTATTTCTAAGCATGTTTATAACAATTGTGATATTTGTTATTTAGCTAAACAAAAGTGTCTGTCATATTCTCCAAGTATTAATAGATCTTGTAAATCCTTTGATTTAGTACATATGGATATTTGGGGACCCTTTTCTAAACTCTTTATTCATGGCCACAAATATTTCTTAATTGTAGTTAATGATTTTCATCTCTACACATGGGTTGTTTTATTAAAATAAAAAAGGGGAGGTCTGAATTCACATCCAAAATTTTGTTGCTTTGATTGAAAATCAATTTCATACTATCATAAAGTGTATTTGTTCTGACAATGGGCTAGAATTTCTCTAAAAATATTATTTTTCATCATATGTAATTTTACATCAAATAAGTTGTGTTTATACCCTTCAACAAAATGGACATATGGAAAGAAAACTTCAACACATTCTTAATGTGGCTAGAGCACTCATGTTTCAATCTAATCTTCCAAAACATTTTTGGTCTTATGCTATTAAACATGCAGCCTTCCTAATTAATTGTGTTCCTTCTCCTGTTATTAAAAATAAAACTTCCTTTTGAATTACTATATCAAGAATCTCCTGATTTTTCCATGATCAAAATTTTTGGTTGTCTTTGTTATGCATCAACAAATTCTTCAGTCAAAAATTTGATGCCCACTATGTAGTATAGTTTTGGGTTTTCAAACAAGAACCAAAGGTTATGTCATTCTTGACATCAACAACAAAGAAATTTTTATATCATGAAATGTGCAATTCAATGAGATAATTTTTCCTTTGTTATCACCCAACCCAACTTCTCAATCCAATCCCAATGACACCAACCTAACACGCACAGTCCAACCTTCCTTTAAGTCACATACAATTTACATACCCACAAATTCTATTACTCTCATTCTCAAACCCAATTCACCTTCCCTATAATAAACCAACAACTCTCCATCTTCCTCTCCTTCACTGCACCAAAAACCCTTTTCCTTATAGGATTCCGATAATCTAGGGCTAGATCCAATATCACCACCATCATGCCATTCCATTTGTGTCACCGCTCGCCTAATTTATCTTGCCCTAAAGGATTCCAACCAATATTCTTAAATGATCATTTGTCCTATCCAATCTTTTGTTGATTATTCTCACTTGTCTTCTTTTCACTCTCATTTTCTAATGTGTCTCAATTCCGAGGAAGAATAAAAAATGTATCAAGAGCAAATGGTTCAACCTTGCTAGTAGGAGGCGATACAAGTTGAAATTACGACCAAACTTGAGAAATCATTGTTACACCTCCCTATGTCAAAACCATCGAGTGCAAATGGGTTTCCAAAATAAACATAATACCTGATGGATCTATTGAACGCTATAAAGCACATCTGGTAGGTAAAAGGTATTCACAAGTTGAAGGGATCGACTTCCTAGAGACTTTCTCACCTATTGTAAAAATGGCTACAATGAGAGTTATTTTAACTTTGGCATCCATTCACGGTTGAGACTTGTAACAAGTCAACGTAAGTAATGTTTTTCTTCGTGGGGAACTTTCAGAGGATGTGTATATGGCGATTCCTCTAGGGCTCTCTTGTCATTCTTTTAACCATTGTTGCAAGCTTAAAATAACAATCTACGACTTGAAACAAGCATACCACACATGGTATGAAACAATTATCTTTTTCATTGTTGTCTTCTAAGTATGTTTAAGCTCATGTTGATCATAGTTTATTCATCAAAGTTATTAGATTTGCTTTCATTGCTCTAATCGTATGCATTGCTGACATCGTGCTTACTAGAAATTGTGCTTCTAAATTATTAAAATTAAAGCCACACTACACTCTCAGTTTCATTTAAAGGATCTTGGAAAGTTTGAAATATTTTTTTGAGAATAGAAGTGACTCATTCTCGAAAAGGACTTTCTCTTTGTCAACACAAATATTGCCTAAACATAATTAAAGATTTTGGTCTCATGGGTTGTAAGCCCTCTTCAACTCCAATGGATGATTTCTTGAGTCTTCATCAATAATCTAGGGAATCTCTAGTTGATCCATTGTCATATAGACAATTAATAATTCATCTGTTTTATTTCACCAACACAAGACCTGATATAACCTTTGCCACACAACAACTCAATCAAGTCATGGTAGCACCAACTCGAGTCATCTTCAAGCTACATTAAGAGTGATTCGGTATCTGAAGGGATGCCATGGAAAAAGGCCTACTTTTTAATCGCAAGTCCTCAACACAACTTTTTGGATTTAATGATGTTGATTAGGCTACATGTGTTGATACACAACTTTCCATCATGAATTATTATTTTTTTATTTGTAATTCTTTAGTGTCTTGGAAAGCTAATAAGCAATTTATTGTGTCTTAATCTTTTGTAGAAGCATAATACATGGCTCGTGCCTCTGCCATTTGCAAGCTCCTCTTAAAAGATTCAAGAATTCCTACCACTAAATGTATCATCCTCTACCACTACAAGAAAAATGGTAATTATCGACGGATATAGATCCATCAATAAATAATCATTACCAGCAGAATTACCGAAGGATATCCTTGGTAGACATTACCAACAGAATAATTTGTCAGTAATGTCCATGTGAAATTGGTTACTTATTTACTGACGGAATAATCCATCGGTAATGTCCATGTAAAACTGGTTACTTATTTATCGACGGAGGTGGCCTTATCGACGAATAAAATCCTTTCAATAAAATTTGCGATGATATTATTTGGTATGATACATAAACAATGTAATATATATATATATATATATATA
>Ga0209589_1014177_pt1 | contig 10110 bp, 5 predicted proteins | sample CowpeawhiteBW_FD_187525 | JGI IMG/M metagenome (GOLD analysis project Ga0209589, IMG submission 187525) | Root nodule microbial communities of legume samples collected from California USA - Cow pea white BW (SPAdes) (version 2) | ecosystem: Host-associated > Plants > Roots > Nodule | place: USA...
TTATTTATTAAAGTTTTTTTTTTTTTTTTTACATGCTTGCTTGCTTAGTGCAACTATAGAAGCAAAATCAATTACTATTAAATAATCTTTTGTAACAGTGAAATATTTAAAAAATAAATAAAGGGTCTATTTCATTTAATATAAGGAAAACTTTACTTGTTTTTTTAGAAGGTGTACTAGGACTATATCCAGTAGCAAGTTACTCTCTGGATATATTACCCTTTAAATCACACTTACATTACAATTAGTTTTAAAATAAATTTTTATTTATTTTATATTTTAATAAAATAATAGTTACATTTCTTGTACTTTTTTAAATAGACATTTATTTCTTATATTTTGTTTTTAATAAATTGCATCTGTCTCTCTTTTATCTTTGATAAATTAGCATTTACTTTTCTTATTTTATTTATAAATATTATATAACTAAAACTTATACTAAAAAATATTAAAACTAAACGTTCAAATTTTAAACTATAAAATTTAATAATTTAACAAAAAATAAAAATTATTTCTATAAATAAAATGAAAATGAATGTCACTTTTAAAAATACAAAAAAATGAATATTATTCATTGAAAATATAGGTAAATTTTCATTTAAATTTTAAAAAAAATTGTAACCATCATTTTATAAAAATAAAAGAGGTGAATATTTATTTTAAAATTGAAAAAAAAGTAACCGTTATTTAATAATATTAAAAAATATAATTGCAATTTTATTGGACTTAAATCTTCCCTATGATCTTTCGAATAGATTAAAACGTGTCCATAGGAATAAAAATTGTAGTGGTATTTATAAGTCACCAAATTATGAGACTCTTCTATTGTATTAGTTGATAGATGTTAGGTATATCCAAAGTCTCCTGTAATATAGGACCTGAAATTAATAATAAATTTTAAATGTCTTTTTTTAACCTACTAAGTGCCTAATAAAAGAGCATTAATAATCTCAAATGCGGTGATTTAATTATTTATATAAATATTATGTTTACAACAATTTTAATTTTTATCATAAGTAAAGGCATATATATTTTGCTTCTTGGAATTTACTTTGTTATCCAACTCAGTTTTTTTTTTTTTTTTAACTTTCCTAGACTGTTTTCTCTATTTGAAATTTAATGATATTTTTTTTTCTCAACTTGAAATTCAGTGATGCTATTTATAACGAATTATAGAACTAACAAAACCATTATACATGTAATTTTTCAACATACACAATTATATATCAAAAGTGTTTTAAATTATATATAGGTTAAAATACTTTTTGGTCCCAATTTTCGTCAAGTTTTTTCAAATAAGTCCTAATTTTGGTTTTATGTTCAAATAGGTCTCAATTTTCGTCAATTTTGTTCAATTGGATCCTTTTTTGCTAACACCATTTAAATTATTAACGGCCATGAACAATAACTGCCACGTGTCACTTCGTGGTTTTTATTAATTTTTTAATTTTTTTAAATTTTTTAAATTTTTTTTAAATGTACACGTGTCAACTCAGAAGCGTGCCACATGTCACTATGGTTTTTTTGAATTTTTTTTTAAATGTCAACGTGTCAACCCAGCAGTAGTGTGCAACATGTCAAAGTCAATATTCTATATTCAATTTGGTCCCTATATTTGTTATTTTTGTTCAATTATGTCCTAATTTTTGTTAACATTAACCAATTTGGTCCCTATCGAATATGTGACCAAATTTAATTTTTATATCAAAGTTATAATGATGTGAATTTTAATATATTATATAAAAATATTTAATAAAAAATGTGAATTTTAATATAAAAAATAAATTTGGTTTTAATTTGGAGAGGGACCAAATTGGTTAATGTTAACAAAAATTGGGACCTAATTGAACAAAAATAACAAATATATGGACCAAATTGAATTTAGAACATTGACTTTAACACCTGACACACTACTAGGCTAACACGTGAAACAATTTTAAAAAAAAAAATTCAAAAAAAAATTCAAAAAAACCACGAAGTGACATATGGCACGCTCCAGAGTTGACACATGTACATTTAGAAAAATAAAAAATTTTAAAAAAATTAAAAAAATTAAAAGAAATAAAAATTCAAAAAAACCACGAAGTGACACGTGGCAGTCACTGTTCATGGCCGTTAATGATTTAAATGGTGTTAGCAAAAAAGGATCCAATTGAACAAAATTGACGAAAATTGGGACCTATTTGAACACAAAACCAAAATTAAGACTAATTTGAAAAAACTTCACAAAAATTGGGACAAAAAAATATTTTAACTTATATATATATATATATATATATATATATATATATATATATATATATATATATATATATATATATATATATAACAGATAAAGAAAAACTAATATATATTAGTCGTATGTACATGATGTAAGCATACATAGATTATCATGCAAAATAAGTTTATACAATTTCACTACGATCACACAATCACAAATACAATAATAGATCACACATCAATATTTTAAAAACCTTTGTAAGAGATTAAAACATTTTTCATTTAAGCTTACTTGAACAAGGGTTTAGAGGAAGGTTTAGGCATCCAAAATTTGGAACTGATATTATGTGAAATAATTTTCTTTGATCTTCTCTCGACATAAGAGGGTTTTAATAGGAGTGATAAGGTGACTTAGTGATTAGATACAAGGAAATGGAGAGAAGGATTGTGTGTTCGATCACATATTAACAATTTGAAGAAATAAGGTTGATTTGGTATATTGAGAAGGAAAGATTAACAAAAATTAACAACTAACATTGGCTAATAAAAAAAAAAGGTTTTAATCTCTCTAATTTAAATACATAAGTCAAGATATCTCTTTATATAGGTTTTAATACTTATTACTCAAATTCAATCAATGATTCATTTATCATCCTAGACTGACGATCTTAAATTTCATAATTTAATTCATGTATAACATTTAAATAATAATTATTTTATCATAAAAAAACTACTAAAAATATTAACATTTCGACATTCATCACACTATCAGTATCATAGGTCGATAAAATATGACAATTTGTAGAAATATAAAAATATTTAGAAACATTTAAAATCGTGTCATTTAAATTATAGAAAACACACCACATTTGCTTATCCACTAGTTCTATTAACTTAACAAATTAAACACATATTTAAATTTGTTTAATCCTTAATTTTACTAGTTCAATAGCGACTTACTAGTCTAATAACTTGTTAGTCACCCAACAAACAAAACTTTATAATCACTAAAATGAATTTCTTCCCACGACTTTATAGTCTAACAACCAATCAAAATATCGTCCAACAGCTATAACATAAATAAATTATGTATAAATTCTTATATTGTTCCAAAACTTATCATTCTAACGAGTTTTAAATGCTTAACCTCATTGAACTAAAGCCGTACTTCCACAAAACCAACATAGACAATGAAAAGCATGATTTACAATTCAAAACAAAACAAAACAACGAATCTTAAAATGAGCTTATAATGCCAAGATTCAATAAATGTGTAATAAAACATGAGATTCATTTAATTCTATACTTCTAACTAATCACAATTCCCACCCTTAACAAAATTTCTCTCAACCCTAATGTATTATAAGTTCAAAGTTTTCAAACAAAATAATTATAACTCAACTTTTTGTTCTAGTTCATCTATCATTTACTTCAAATTCCAAAGTCAAACAATACACGATTAATTATTCCACATTCCCAAACCAATTTCAACAAAGTTCTCACTTCATAGGACTAACTTAACATTCACATAACTTACTAACAAAATACAAAAATGATAACCAAACACAATAAAATTTCAAAACAAGACTAAACAATTAGCTCAATTGACTATACCAAAATAGATCTATAGTATAAGAAACAAAAGAATAATGTATGATTTTTAGAGTAAAAACATTTGTTGTGAGAAGGTGGAGCTGAATCTTTAAAAAATGAGAACTAAAGTAAGAATTTAAGAGATGCCAAGAAGAAAAATTTAAAGAGAAAAGAAAAAAGTTTCATGCATGAAGGAGAAATAATGACGGTTTTAATAATATGGATGTAATATTGATTTTAGTATTATTCTTTAATTGAATTAGAATTTTACTTTAACAATTATAACATTATAATTTTTATGTTTATCTCGCCAACAAAAACAATATTAAAAATATTACATGTAAATGTTATGGAATTGTGCCATTTCACTCTTGTCTTGGTGATAATTGATGGACTAAGACAAAACATCCAAACGTAACCACAATAGTACACACAATTAGGTTAATATAAGAATGGATTAATTTTATATGGTAATAAATCAAGAATTTAATCTATTAAAAAAATCTTTATATCTAGTTTTTAAAAACGATTATTTTTTCAGTGATCAAAAGAAAAAAAAAAAGGAGAACATAAAATTAAGTCTTATTGAGGTTAGTTATAGCACTATAGTAAAACTTTTTGATTGGTTACTTTAAATAAATCCCACCTAGGAACCTTTTGTAAAGAAAAAAACCAACTTTTTAAGATAAAATGGCAAGTTTGGTAACCCCGCGTAGAAAGTTTTCCATTCTACTCTTTCTAGTACAACTTTTTGTGCCTTTTTTTTTCTTTAACTTTAAAATTTGTGCCACTTCTATTGTTCATGCCAATAAATTCTTAATGCATAAGTATAAAGTATAAATTGAAAGCTAGTTTGGTAAAGAGATAACAATGTTTACAACACACCATAATATTACTTCCATTTTACGAACAAATTGCACACTAAAGATTAAAAAAAAAACATTCTTCCATCGTCAATTTGTCTGTATTCTGATTAATGTCTACCCATTATAGTTATTTTATTTCTCCTTTTGATCCTTGTTGTAGCTTAAACATTATTTTTAATTTGCGAACGTAGGTAGAATTTGAAGTTCAAAATGTGAAGATATTTTTAGATTTGACATCAAATACTAATAGATTTGTAAAGAATGAATCAATTAGTTAAAAAGAAAATTTAAAAATATTTAAATGAATAACCAATTTCTCATCATTCACTTTGGTAAATATTTTGAGGTTAAGTGTTAGGGCACAAAGCTATAGAAACCCACCCACCTGTAGAAACCTTTAGTAAAGCAGAAAACTACGTTTTGGAGATAGCATGGCAAGTTTGGTAAGGGCACAAAGTTTGCTATTATTCTCTTCCACTGATGCTGTTTTTGGTTTTCCTTTTTAACTTAATACCTCTATTTCTCCTGGTATTTATAATAAATATTCAAAAAAAAAATTAATTTATTATTTTATTTAATGTATCCAATGTTTATTATTAGAGTAAATATAGGGTATTTCATGTTGCAGGTGAGATCAATTGTCCCGTGACAAAGGTCGAGTTACAATCGAATTGTGACGTTTAGACTTGTGTTACACTTTTAAGTAAAAAGATTTGTGCTTTGACTAATGACTATAGCTTTAGATTTAGTGGTAAGCGTTCGTTCTTAACAATTGGTATAAGAACCAAACTCACAAGTTTGATTTCTGATGGACAATTGTTAAGGGGAAGATTGTTGTGGGTTACACAATTGTCCCATGACAAAGGTCAAGTCACAATCCAAGAGTGAGATTCAATTGTCTCATGGCAGATACTAAGTAGATCGAATCATAATCAAATTGTGACGTTTTAACCTATTATCGGTACGAAGAAATAACCTATTATCTTATGTTTTAATATGTGAGTTATCATACTTATATTTCTTTTTTGTTGAGTTTATATGAGCCAATATTCAGGGCCACTAAATTGTTTGTTGTGAATTGTCATGTCCCACTTTGTAATAAGTTAGTGCAGATATAGTGATTTGTTTGGTTTGTCACCATTTGATTAATTTGGTAATGCAGATATGATGGTTTGTTTGGTTTCTCACCATTTGGTTAATTTGGACACAAAATGCATCTTTAACGATAGACATCAGTTATTGAACTAACTACTTTTAAATATTGGTCAAGGATTTTGCGTTTTTTGAGTTTGACATTTCAATTTCATGTAATTTTGTATTGAATTATGTAAATAAGCGGAAGTGCCCTTATATTTATAATATTAACATTTGCCCCATTTTTATTGATCAAAAGTATCTTAACGTGCTAGTTAGTTTTTGTTGGCACTAATGCAAAATGTTTATTTAACTTCATCTAATATACATCAAATTTAAGAAAAGTAAAGTCAACAAAAAATAGTAGCATTTTTAAAATGATTGGAAACGTTTAGGCTTCAGAAGGTAGTATTAATTTCAGAAGATTAATCACTTTTTCTTAGTTTATTAGTGTGTATATATTTTAGGCTTCGTCTCCCTTTTTTGTTCAGAAATCTCAATTAGATTCTCAGATTCTCAGATTTTAAGTCGTCTGAATTAGATTATCATTTTTTTAAATGTATTTCAATTTGGTCATTTCTGTTAGTGCAGGACTAACAATATCAACTCGTGGTTTTTCTATAAATTGAAATATAAAATTTTGAAACTTATTTTTACACCAACTCTACCGTTTATCTAGAAATTACTGATATATAAATATTTAAAACAAATTTTAAATAAAGTTCAATGCAAAATATAAATATAAAATAAACTTAATTTGGTTTAAAATATCTATTATAATAAAAATATTATTGTAATATTTGTAAAAAAGTTAAATTTGTCAGAGGGATGAAAGTGCTTCAATCTAAAAAAGGTTGGGATTAAATTGAGACAAAATAACAAATACAAGGACTAACTCAACCGAATCTCGACCAGGACCAACTTGGCCGAATTTCACTTGGGGTCGAATTTCAATCGACGTTCTGTTAAGGCCAACCAATCTCAACCTTGAGTCCGAGTCGGTCCAACTCGACCTTCATCTCAGGTCGACCTAATTCAACCTAGCGTCTAGGTCGACCCGTCTCGATCTTCGGCCGCACTGACTCGTCTCAACCATCGATATGGACCAATCCATCTTGACCATCAACCTAATCCAACTAAAAATTTAGATTAAAAATTTAGTTATTCATTCTAAAAGAATTATAAAATATAGATCAGATTGATATACAAATTTAATAAAATGAATTTTAAATGGATTAAATTTTTAATAAAATAGATTTTAAATTGTTTAAATTTTTAATAAAAAGAAATTGAATTTGAAAAATAATTTAATGTCGGTTTTAATTTAACCAATTTAAAATCTTATTGCTATTTTTGTATTGTACAATACTGTCAATAAGTTGTCTTAGCCTAACCGTTTTAAGAACCAATAGTGAAAATTTTCTAAAATATAAGAAAGGTTCAAAACTATTGTAAAGTTGACCAAGACCTTCGATAATAAGACTTTCTTTAAAAAATGAGTGAACCACTAAATATGCGTGACCAAAATCTTCTAAAACAAGCACACTATAATCTTCTAAATACTTCACGATTTGTATTGCAAACATGCTTTTCTATAAAGCAAACCATTGTTGGAAAACTAAATATGGAAGTGTAAGTAGGATATATATATTTCTACTTGACTTTTTTCTTTTCTTTTTAGGCAATTTTTATAGCTACGAATATTGCATTATTTGTAGTGCCTTAAGTATAAAGGAATCCCAAACAGGTCATTCTATAGCTAGGTAATACTTTAATATCAATGTATCACATATTATAGGCTGATTGGGAAAACTTCCTTTAGATGTAGGATAATCTGTCCTACAAGTGTGGGATCTCTCATGTCTTAAGTCTTTCACTTTTTTTCACTGTGTTCCAAAGATATTTAGATATTTTCTCACACCAGCCAAATATTATTTGGAAAAAAGAAGAAGGAGGGAAGTCATTTGTTTCCAAATTTATTTATTTGTGTTTAGAGAGCAAATTTTATGATATTTATGAAATTTAAATATATTATTATAAATTATTTAACTTTTTATATGTTTAGTTTAGATATAATATTGTTTAAGTTGATTAAATTTTTATTTCATTATTTAGATAAAGTAGTTTAGTTACTATCGAATATTAAATACATAAATTATCACTAAATAATCTCTGTATAAAAAGTGTCAGCTTACATTTATAAACTACTAATTCTAATAATGTTTATTAAGAAAAAGTTAACGAATTATAATTGAGATATATTAGTGACTTATAGACTATGAACAATCCTAACGATAGCGATATAACGAATAATTTAAATACTAATTTATAAATAAAAAATTATTTGTGAATAAAAGAGTTTCTATTATAATAAAAAATATAAAAAATATAAGTGATTTGTGAATTGACTTTTAAATTATTTACTAATATTAACTATTAAAATTTTGCCTATTAAAAATTTGATCTGTAAATTAATTTTTATTAATTAATAAAGCAAAAATTAAAATTTTTTGGTTCAGATCTCACGACATTTTAATTAGAATGGATAAATTATTCAATCGATTTAAATCAATTAAAATTATTCTCTTTTTGTATGTTCTTAACATTTTCGAATAATATAATTAGCGATCGAACTTGGATAAAAATTTTAGGGATCAAATTATATTTTTCTATATAAGTAATTTTTTTTAATTAAAAAAATTATTTTTCTCATCATTTTCTCTATTCAAAACAAATTAAAAGTTGTCTTTAGTTAGAGTGTTACTTTACCTTTTTCAAAAACTTAAAATCTTCAATGATTGAATCAGAACTAAAGTTTGTTGCAATATCCTTTTCCATATAAATTATCATTGTACTTGCTAAAAATTTGGCAAATATATCTTATTTCTCAACATGTTCTTGATGACGCTTTCCCGATTCACGTTCTGAAGCATTTTCAAATTCACTATATATAACTTTAGAAACTTTAGAGAGTTATTTTTTATTTTCTCTAATTTTTGGATTCTCAATAAGTTTCTCAACTTTGGTTGATATTATTAGGAATCCAAGTGTGATTCTAAGTCCCACATTGGCTAGAAATGAGAAAGTGGAGCACTATATAAGAATAAAGACTCATAAACTCATTGTCTTAAGGTTTTGGGTTGAGAGTGGTGTCATTAGTGTTTGTTCTCCCCAGTGAAACCCCCTCCTTAAAACCTAACAGATATAGATACATTTAAAATTAACTTCTAAATTATTAGAGATTTCCTGCCAATTTTGTTTTGAAATTTTATTTTGTAAGAAATACTTATAAATTTTGTTATGTAAAAAAAAATTGCAGGAAATTGATGCCAATTTTTTTGCAAAATATTTTGTATAAAACACTTTTCGCAATAAATTTTGTAGGAAACACTTACGAAATTTATAATTTTATAGAAAATTATTACCTGTTAATTTAGATGCTTAGAGAAAATAGTAGGAAAAAGTCTTGTAAATTTTTTTAACAAATTTATAAGAAAATTATTATACAATATGAAAATTTTTGGCAGTGAACACAAAAAAATTAATAAATATCTAGTCATCAATAAAGTCTGTAACGAACTAAGTAAAAAAATGTTAAAAGAGCTAGACTAAATTCTAATTAACCTAAACTCTAAAAATTAATAAAAATATATAATTTATCTAGTGCATTGATTTAGTTCAGATTCTTGTTATATAATGATATTAAACAACAGGGAAGAAACATAGAAATGAGACAGGTGTTATAGTTACATCCAACATATCGCAAACAACTAGAGAATATAGAGAATGATAATGTTGATTGAACTATATATGACATTCATCTATCATCTTGACTGATAGATTTTAGTCTTCTGGAAATGATTGAGTTTCTGGTAGTTACAAACATTGATGTAAAAATATATCTTAATTAAAGATATTGAAAGAAAGAAGAATTTGGTAGGGTTTGGTCCTGTTGGGAATTTTAGGGCTTTTGATAATATGAGAGATATAAAAGATATATGTGATATGTTATACGGAGGAACATGTTTTTGTATTTTATTGATATACTCTATATATAGAGCAAAATATAACAAATATCAAGTATAAAATATTTAGAATATTGGACATCTACTTTCTTCCAAAGATATTTATCTTCTGATTTTGATCCTTCTTTCATGCTCACTTTCTTTTTATCAAATTCCTCCTTCATAAAATCCAGCGCAAATCTTTTGTCTTTCATGTGGACTTTGAATACCTCTATGTTGTTAGTATTTTTGATCACACATACTTTATTTTCAAAGGAGACCTTATAACCTTT
>Ga0209589_1014185_pt1 | contig 10106 bp, 5 predicted proteins | sample CowpeawhiteBW_FD_187525 | JGI IMG/M metagenome (GOLD analysis project Ga0209589, IMG submission 187525) | Root nodule microbial communities of legume samples collected from California USA - Cow pea white BW (SPAdes) (version 2) | ecosystem: Host-associated > Plants > Roots > Nodule | place: USA...
ATATATATTATAAGTACTTAAGACCAATATTTCTTCTCATTTTGTCATTTACCCTTTTCTCTCAATCATCTTCTGAAACTTCTCTTAGTTTATTCTTCTTCTATTATAGTTTATTTTTTCTTCTGATCAAATGAAGTATATATTAACAAAACATGACAGTGTCATCCAGCAGTTAAATTATCTGGAGAAAGAAAACTATTGAGTTATCCAATATGCAAGACGACAAAATACTACAGTAATTATTGATAGAACTTTTAAAAAATTATTTATCTTTTATGATTTAATAATGTATTAAATTTTTTTAAATGTCTTTAATAATTTGAGACGTTTTAAATGACAAATATTTAAAATGAACGGTACATATTTTTCCTTATTTCTTTAATTTGAGAATACAAGTACTTAAAAGATATAAAGTTATATTCAAATAATTTAAATTTAAATATAATAAAAATAGTTTTGAAATTATAATATAAACTATAGAGTAAATTATTTTTATTTTGTTTAACTAACTTTTAAATTATGTGAACAGTTGAATTTGTTTTATATATTTTTTATATAGCGAATTTTATATTAATCATGTGAAGTTAAAATTAAAAAATCATGTTCCACAACATCCCCCATAGATCTCGCGGTTAGTTCTCAATATGAATGAGATGTTATATAAATTATATTATTCCTTTGTATACAAGATAATTAATGTGCAATAATATAATTGCCGACTCCAATTGATTTAATTAGTTTAAAAGATTAGATTCCGATAAGATTATGTATTCTTATCTTGATGTAGCTTTTTTTTTTTTATCTATAATAAAAGCTAGTCAATGGGATCGACCATATATTAAATGATATATTTCTTCTTCTTCTTTTTTCTCTTAGTTTCAAACTCACTTTATATAGTCTATTTTTTATGTATTTTATATTTAAGAAAAAATAAATCAAATTTAAAACAGTTTGATTTCGGCTAGATACATCTATATTTTATATTTTATAAATAGTGTTTTTACCCGAATTAGGTGTTTCTAGTCTAATTATTTGAGTTTGGACTTTGGGTTTTATAAGTTGTGCTCTGGATTTCGGTAATGAAATGACATTCTTCTTATAAATTCATCACGTTCTCTTTAATTTACATTTTTTATAAATGTAGTTTTCCTTTCTTTTTTAATAATAAATTTTTATTTATTATTATGATTGATTAAGGTTAAAAAGTTCTATCCATTCCTTGTTAGATTATAATATTCTTTAGTTTCTTAGTTAACAAGTACTTCGATAAATCGATCTACTTATCAATAAACAATTTCATCAATTTTAAACACTTCAATTTATCTTTTTCTTCCTTGCTTTTACTTCTAAACAACCGATATTCCCATAAAATGTTACTTTGAATACAGAAAACAAAAAACATTCTCTTTTTATAGATATCTTTCTTCGATTCATTTTCACCATTTTTTCTACGTCTACCTCCATTTTCTCTTTCTTATTATTTATTATATTATTATCCATTACATGCTTCTTATTTTTCTTTCCCATTTCTTACTATGTATTATATGTTTTATACCTAACCAACTTATTACTTTTACCTATTCCTTAAATTCGTAACTTATCCTTAATTTTTCATAACGTTTATCTTAACTTTCATCTCAGGTCATCTTATACACACAAAGGGTAAAAAATATTTTTTACTCATCTCTTTCGCACATTTGTAAATATTTGAATTCTCTTCATTTATACATTGTTTGGATGGGTATTTCAGGGAAGATTCACTAGAAGACATAACGTCAATGAAACTTAAGTCAAATCATCTAACTTGATACTATTTTTAATCAAAAATCTTAAGACAATAAATTTATGAGTTTTCTTCTTTACATGATGTTAAACTTTTTCTTATCTACTTAATGTGAGATTTAGACTCATACTATGATTACCATCAATCTCCCCCTCAATGATGAATCTCTTCCTTATTGGTACACTTCACCTAAAGTGGAAGCATTTCAACTACATGTACCTCAATGTTCACATTTTTTTATATCCTTTCTACTATTGTTTTTTTATCTCAACAATGGGACATGCTTGCCTAAAACCATCGTTCGAAAGGCTTTCGATATAAGGAATCCCCACATTTAGGATTCTTCACCAATATTGTACTTGTTTGAGTCGATTACTAAAACGAACTATCAGGTCTAATACCACTTATGAGTCTTTCAAAGAGGATTCACAAGGAAAATTTAACAATAATAAGACATGAGTCCAATTAACATAAGGGATTGACAACACCTTGAACTCAAGACCTTAAGGCAATGGATATATGAGTATTCTTCCTTTTATGTTGTTCAACTTTTTCATTTATAATATCAATGTGGGACTTATACTTACTTAAGCTCCCAAATATGTGTCTAAAATTTCCGAACTAGAGAAGTCCATTTTGTCTCACCTAACCTAAGTTGGGAAGGGTTTTCTAGATCAAAGGTAGGGGTGATCATGGATTGGATTTTTTAATATCCGATCCAGATCCATTTTAAATCTCAATAATTGGATTAGATTTTGGTTTCAAATCCATTTTTTCTACAAAACGAGTTTGAATTTTTTTTAAATCCAGATCCACATATTTGGACCAAGATTTAAATCCAGATTCAAATATTTGGATTAAGTTCAAAATCTAGAATTCAATTTTTATAAAAGAAATCCAAAATGAATTTTTGAAAACTTGTAGACAAGTCCATTTTGTCTCACCTAACCTAAGTTGGGAGAGGGTTTCTAAATCAAAGGTAGGGGTGATCATGGATTAGATTTTCAGATATACAATCTAGATCCATTTTAAATCTCAATAAATTGATTAGATTTTGGGTTCAAATCCATTTTTTCTACAGAACGAGTTTGGATTTTTTTTAAAATCTAGATCCACATATTTGGACTAAGATTTAAATCCAGATCTAAATATTTGGAATAAGTTCAAAAAACAAGGAATTCACTTTTTATAAAAGAAATCCAAAATGAATTTTATAAAACTTGTGTCATCAAGGTCGACACTATCAAATTTGGTAGAATTTTGATCGGTGTCGATTCAGCTGAATTTCAGCTAGGTTGACTTGGCCAAATTTCGATTGGGGTCGTCTCGACCGAATCTTGGCATGGTTCGACGCGGCCGAATTCGGTCAAATTTTGGACAAGGCCAACTCAGTCGACTTTTGATTGGGCCAAATTAGCCAAATTTTGTCCATGACCCACTTGACCTAATTTTTGTCAAGGTAGACTTGGTTGACTTGACCGAATTCGATCGAATTTTGGTCGGGGCAAACTCGGTCAAATTCAGATGAATTTTTGTCGAGGCCGACTCGATTGAATATGACTAAATTTTTGTCGAGACCGAGTCAGCCGAATACGACCAATTTTGGTAAGGATCGACGCGATCAAGTACAACCAAATTTGAGATAGGGCCAACTTGACCAAATACCAGTCAAGGCTGACTCAATTGGATTTGGCCAAATTTCGGTCGGCCTGACATAACGTAACGTGACCGAATTTCGGTCAAGGCTAATTGAGCAAAATACAAGCAAATTTCGGTCGCTACCAACTCAGGCAAATTTGGCTGAATACAGCCAAATTATGGTCGGGGATGACTCTGCTGAATCTCAGTTGGAGCCGACTCAATCATATTTGGTCAAATTTTGGTCGAGGCCAACTTGGCCAAATGCCCCAAAATTTCGGTTGGGGCCGAATTTGGCCAAACTTTGGCCGCGATCGACATACTTGAATAAGACCAAAATTCGTTCAAGGACGACCAGACTGAATACGTCCGAATTTTGATTGGGTCGACCTAGCCTAATAGGCCAAATTTAAGGAAAGGTGGACTCAGCCAAATTTTCATCTAAGTCGACTCTACAAAATTCAGCCGAATTTTGGCTAGTGTCGACTTAGTGAATTTCGACTAGTGTCGACTCAATCAAATACGACCAAATTTCAGCCATAGCCGAAACGGTCGTATATGATAAAATTTTGTCTAGGACCAATTCTACTGAATTTGGCAGAATACGACCAAATTTCAATCAGTTCGAATAAAGCAAAATTTTTTTTTGGGGCCTACTCTATGTATGAAGGATTTCAATAATTTCAAGAAATATAAATACCCAGTAATTAAATTATTTGTAATTGAATTCTCTTAATTTCTTAAATAATTAGTTTGGATAAGTAATTGAAATATCTTAAATTTCAATTGTCTTGTTTATATAAAACAATTTAATTTCTATTATATGACAAACTCAACTCTACCTTTAACTTTAACTTAAATTAGCTTGGCCTTCGACCCGGGTCAGCCAGGCCCCGACCATCTCAGCCCTCGGCTTATGCTGACTCGGGTCAAGCTTCGCCTCTTGAGCCGGCTCCTATTGACTTTCAACCCCAGCTAGCTCGGGTCGACCTTCAACCAAGGTCGGATCAGCTCGATCTTTAATCTGGTCTAGCCTGGGCCGACCCGGCTCAACCTTCAACGAGGTCGTCCCCACTCAACCTTTGGTTCTGGCTGACTCAACTTAGAGCCATCTTATCTCGACCTTCGATTGGGGCCGACTCGTTTTGATTTGGATCCCAGCTCGACTCGTCTCAACCTTCAGTGCGAGTCATCCCATCTCAACCTTTGGTGTGGGTTGGCCCCTCTCAACCTTTGACTTAAGCTAGTCCATTTCAACCTTTGCTTAGACTGGCACATCTCGACCTTCATCCTATATCGACACGTCTAGTCTTTTGGCCAAGCCTAGTTCGGCTCAACCTTCGGCTCGACTCGACCTTCGATCTATCCAAGGCCAGCTCAACCTTCGGTCTGGACCGCCCCGTCCTAAGTTTTGGCCTGACCCCACCCATTTTGACCTTTGGCTTAGACCAACCCATCTCTACCTTCGGTCTGCCTCGACCTTTGGCATAGGCAAGCCTATTTAAGCTGTCTCGACCTTCAGCCTAGGCTGACTCGACTCAACCATCGACCTAAATTGACTTGTCTCGACCTTCTGCCCAACCCGACTCGATTTTTTGCCCTTGTGTACTTTTTTGTCCTAATTAATGAGCAATTTCACAACTTGGAAAATTTCAATTTCCTTCTTTTTAGTGAATTTCAAATACTACTATTTTAATTATTTGAAATACCTTCTTATAATTATCTAATTTCATTTTTTTTTAATTTTTTCATCCAAACATATCATTTTTATTTAAAAAATTTCAATTTTTTTAAATAAACAAATTACTATATTAAATTACCTCATACAAACACCGTAAAACTTATTCTATGCAAAGTTTACCTATCCATATATACATGGTCATATAATAGAAAATATATAAGAAAAATAGAAATTGTATTAGTTATGTAACTAGCATATAATGTAAAAATGAGAACATTTATTATATGTTCCTTGAAAAGTTAACACATAAGATTTTTTTAATGTTTTCTATTTTCTAGAGATATGCATTTTGTTCCCATGCATATATCTTGTAAAGAGAATAGGAAAGCTATATTTTTATATGAGCACACGAGAAGTAATTGTTTTAGCTCTATAACTTTTATTTTTTTATTTTAAAATTAAAAGTATTTCCAAAAATATTAAAACTAATCAAACAAATGTTTAGATATGCTCACAAATTCCTAACATTTTGAAAATGTAATTTACGAATATAACAATTTAAACAAACACTCTGTTCAAAAGAAATTCCAATCGGGTCTGTCAAATGATGAGCAACTTTGATCTTTTGCACAATTTCGTAAGTTCGAGTTTTATTTGTTATAATAAAAAAATGTACATTTCCAAAATCACGAAAGAAAGAGAAATTTCTCCAAACAAAAAGATTATTATTCTTTTTAAGAATTTCCCCCGAAAGCAAAAGAAAACTACTAAAAAAAGAAAATGAAAATTCTGGAAAAAAAAAAAAAACCTTTCGAAGCTGCACATGTTTTGTGGGACAACAATGCAAGCATTCCAAATTATAGCTATATTTTCTCTTTTATTATAATCCTTTTCGGTATTTCTCCGTCCATTTGGTATGGGCTAACGTTATATCCACTTGGAGTTTAGTGTAGACATGTCCCGTTTTTCACAAATCAAACATCACATTATTTCATTTTCAGGTTCTTGTTGGTCCATAATATCATACCTGATTTTCACATGTAATGTTTTATGTTGATCAATCTTCTATGAGATTGTACCAATAATGCCACATACCGACATTAATATTAAGAAAAAAACTTAGTATAAAATTATTATCCCTTTTTAATGAATCTAGATATGGTGGGTTTTTATGTCATGGGTTCTCATATGAGAATATGCACGAATCAAATAATTGTGGTACCAATAGATATTATTCCTTTATTTAAATGCAAATAAAGCTGAATGCACATATATGATTCAGTTTGACAAATAGATATTCATAATCATAATTGCACGCTTTTTTAATCCATAATTACATAGAGATTGTGTGTATGTGCAAAGACTAAAACTAGGTTTCGTAAATGCACATGTATTTAAAAACTGAAAATAAATTGCTTGAAATTATAGAGGCTTTGAAACCAAAATCATATTTAATAACTTTTTGACCCAAATTATGGACTTAAACTTCGAAAAACATTTTTATTTTCTATTATTTAATGACATGTCAATCTTTTGAAACTTTTTTATAATTTTGTTTGTAGTATGATAGTAAAAATGTTATATATTTTCGTTATTGATAATGAATAATTTACCATGTTAAACAAAGACAAATTAAAAAAAAAAAAAAACTTATGCAATTTTACTCCTGTATTACAAATTAAAATACACAACAGAGATAGATTCTTTTCTCACTATAACAATTACATATTTATAATATTTTTTCCTTTCTAAAAGTATTTTGATACATATGTTTCTACAAACTTAAATATTTTCAACTATTTAGAAAAACACATTCAAATCATTTAAAAATATGAAGACTAGAACAACAACAATTGATCATTCGCTTCTAGTTTTAAATCATTATTCTCTTTATACAATGTTATTATATGATAGAAATAAAAGAAAAAAATCATTAAATAACAATAGTTAGTCATTGTATTGACTAATTTAGATACTATTTTATAAATTAAAAATTATTAGTATCTAAAATAATCTTTATTATAAATAAAAAATTATAATAAATTTGTGAATTAGAGTTTAAATTGATCTCTAACATTAATTATTGTGTTTTAACTATTTATTATTATCGATTTTAAATTATTCTCTAATTTTAAATTAAAGACTAATTTAGACACTAATTTATTGATAACTAACACTTTGGTAGCTAATCAATTTAGACTCGAACTCAAAATAACAAAACATCAAGAGTGTACATCTAATTTATCTAATTTATAGTTTTAATCCATCATAAGATTTGGAACAGAGAAAAATTAAGTAGGAATTACAACACCGTAATCTCCAAGTCACTTAATAATAGATTAAAACATTATTCAATGATGGATCAAGGATCACACTCATTATCACAATCGTGTGAAGAGAAAACTAAAATATACATACATGTTGCGGGGAAGGAATACATGTGTATTTGATATATGTGTTTTACATGCTTAATGTGTGGAGTGATATATGCTAACATTTTGGCCACTATATCCATTTATCTAATTATCAATTAAAATAAGAAATCAAAAATACATTAATCATGGTGATAGGTCCTCTAAAATAATGAGTATTATCTTTGTAATGTATTCTATCATCATAAACTCTTAGCTCTAATGAAGAAATTATATTTTTTTTTGTGTCATAATTAAAATAAATTTTCTCAAAATAAATAAATATGTGCACAAAGTAAATGAAGAAACATCAAACTATATGGAAGTTTTAAAATAAATGTATTACAACAATTGTCACATCATGGAACCATGTTTCATTTATAATACACGATTCTTGAAATTTTTATTGTAAATACATTTCATAATCGGTATAAAATTTTAATCTTTTTATTATAGAAGATCTTCTTAATGTTTTATAGTTACTTTCATGAGGAACTTTGTTAACTCATATTTTTCAGTCATTTTTAGAGTTAAACAAAACCTAAATTATCCTCCTAATAAAGTATAGGAAAATTGACTCAAGATCGAATCCAAAGAAATGGTGCGTAACGAGCATAGCTTGTATAATTAAATCTTGCTAAAAATATGATGAATAAAGAAATAAAATAAAGAAAAGAAACTAAAAGAAAATGATGAATTTTTATTCAATTAACAACTAAACTAAATGCATGAGTGAAACTATGCCATGAATGCAATGCATGGGTTAAAACTATAGAAAAATTACACGTGATATACGTGCATGCAATGCATGGGACCTAATGGATGATGAATTGAACTTTGAGTGAAATGAGGAAGGTGCCAATGTGTTTTTATTTCGCATAGTAATGAAATCCATGTTTAATTCTAACCATGATGCAAATGTAATGTGAGCTAACACCAAATTGACTTATAAAAGTGGAATTACACATGCATGCTCTGCTAAAAATAAAAATGCAACTAGGGACTTAATAGCCACACTATGATAGCATAATTTTCAGACCTTGGTAATAATGCATTAGATCAGCAGAATCATATTATGAATATGAATGTTAGGATTAATCTAACAACTCTAAAATGAAGTGCATGGGTACCATGGATGCTATCTGAATTTAGATGATAGTATGCATGATTGGATGCAGTGTGCAGAGTACCTATGACAACAGTAAGACAATTCAATTGTGCATAAAACTAGATTGCAACATTAAACCCATTTATGATAGCAGTGATCGAAATGTGAATGCAGAATCATATTTTTTCAAAAACAAATGTAGCTAATTCCTAATGTAATGAGTGCAATGCTAATTAAAATTGTACATGAACCCAATTGGCAACAAAGAAATCAGAGTTGTGAAAGCAACAAAATCCAATCCAGCTCATATTCCCATAAGGAATTTTAACTTAACCACTCACTCAAATCAATTCAACTCTAAATGTCATGCAAATGAGGTAATGCCTACATATGCAGAGATGCAAATACACTAATTAAGGATGCTTGAAATAAGATTTCTTACCATGATGCACCAATAAAAACTAATAATTCGAACTAGAAGGCAAGGAAACTAAGAGATTATTGGACTAACAAATGCATATAAAAAGCTCTACGAAAATCAATACCAGAATTCATGACTTAGACACCAACTAATGTAGTAAACTAAAGCTACAATAGAAAGTTCAAACTCAAGGCACATTCAACACCTTAAAACAAAATTCTAAATAAATTCATGGAATTAACACTGCAAAAACTAACTGAAATTAGAAGCAATGGATTACTCATGGTTTCATCTACACCCGAGAAGACATCTCGATATTGTGTGCCCACTTTGGGGTCACATGATTTCCAAAAGGAAATATTGACTTGTGCAGATTACAAAACACGCTTAACACACTAGCTCAAAAACAAGAATTGAAATATTAAACAGGAAAACACAAAAGGAAATCTAAATTGCTGCATAATTTAAGGCAAAAAACATAAATTGCAAGTGAATCTTAAACAATCATGAGATTTGAAAATTATAAAATGAGAACTGAAATCATAACTGAAAAGTGGAAAGGAAATTGAATAGCAAATTGTATTTCATTGGAGAATAAGAGAAAATGTACACGAGATAAAAAGAGTTCCAAAATCTATTGGTGAAGGAGGCTCACTTGGCACACTTCCCGGCAACTTTGTGCTCATGAAAGTCTAAGTAGAGCTACCTGCACGCTAGGGAGAAAACCCAATCTCCAAAGGGTATTTTACGCTAATCAGAGATGGAGAAACCCCTTTACAATGCCCTCTTCTCTCTCACACCAATAAGAACATAAACTCACAAAACCTAGCCTCCAAACATGTCTCTCTCACGAACTACCAGGGCTCTCCCAAGAAAACATAATTTGACCCCTTAACCCCCCCCCCCCAAACAAAAAATCAGAAAAGGAAAGTGATAAAGGTCGTACCCCACCAAATTAAAACATATTAAATGCAGTACATGAAAGTGAACCAAGTCGTCTCCCAACGACCAATATTTTCATTCAAAGCGAATTTTCCAGATGAACACAACAATAAAACACAGGG
>Ga0209589_1014187_pt1 | contig 10105 bp, 4 predicted proteins | sample CowpeawhiteBW_FD_187525 | JGI IMG/M metagenome (GOLD analysis project Ga0209589, IMG submission 187525) | Root nodule microbial communities of legume samples collected from California USA - Cow pea white BW (SPAdes) (version 2) | ecosystem: Host-associated > Plants > Roots > Nodule | place: USA...
TTTTGTTTTTTTTTTTTTTTTTTTTTTTTTTTTTATCTTTTGAACATTAAAATATAGTATTTTGATATTTAAAGATAATTTTAATATATTTTAAAATTTTAAATTAATAGTTATTAATGTATTTTGAAGATAGAATAGAAAAAGAAAATCCAAACTCAAAATTGATACGTGTAGAAAGTTATTTTTATTTAAAAGAAAAAAAGTTAATCAATCGATGTGATGTAAATAATATTATATTCCTTTGATTATTGTTTGCGTTATTTAAACGGATAACTCATTCATCAATGGAAATCAGAATAATATACGAAATAGAAATAATTACTGAAATCGAAAACCAAAAGGAAAAAGGAATATATTGAAAACATAGTTAAGATTCACAGGGTAAATAATCAGTTTATTTTAATAAATATTGACATATTTAATTTATTTTGATACACTAAAAATATAATAACAATATACATTTTTGTTCTTTACTATAATTATTACTTGTGTGTAATTACTAAAACAACTAATGTTAATATATAATTAAGATTTTAAATTCATAAAGCAAAAAAGAAAAAAACAAAGATAAATTAGTTCATTCAAGATTATTGCATATTAAGGTTAAAATTAGCTCTTTTATAAACATGTAACCCTTGTTAAGAATTAAACACATTTAATTATATCATTCATTAATGTAATTTAAATAAAATTAAAATTAGTATATTAATGTAACAATTTTTTTATTATACTAAAAATGATTACTTATTCAATTTCTAAATTTACAAAAAAAAATGAAAAAGATATTTAGGTCATAATATTATTATTATTACGAAAGCTATACATAATTAATGCATCAAAGGAGAATCTTTTCCATTGACCGAAGCAGTTAAGTTGATAAAAAAAGCGACTCTTGTAACGTGTAACAACCATTTTATCAAAGAATGAAAAATACAAAGAAAGAAAACTGAATTGAAATAGTACATAAACAAATTCCCTCTTGAGTGAAAATATATTGACTTTATTAAAAACATGCTACAATAAATAATAATGAAGAACACGACCTAATCAATTCCAAATTGTAAGTACGTATAGTCCAGCTATCACTCCTAGTAAAATACAAATGCAATTACATCATGTCCAAACCAAACTTACTAATAATTTTTTTTATTAGTAAATATATATATATATATATATATATATATATATATATATATATATATATATATATTGAAAAAGGTGATAGAATTGTCTCAACCTCCATATAAAAAACAAAATAAATAAGAACTTTATAATTTAAAACTTTTACTATTAAAAGGTTTATAATTTTAAAGACTAATTTTAAACATTAACTTCTTGGTAGCTAAAAATTTAGTAGCTAATGTTAAAAACTAATTCAGATTCTAATTTATAAATTAATTATGATTTTGTATTTATAAATTATTTTAGATATACAAAAATTTTAATTTAAAAATTGATATTTAAATTAATTATTATAGTAACTAATTGTTTTTCATTTTTAAAATGGACTGCTATTTAATAATTTTATTGTAGTGAGATATGTGTCCAAAGAAATTCATAATTTAATGGTTCAACTGATATCTTTCTAACATAGAGTAAATATTTGTATATTAAATTAAAGTAAATTTTAAATTTAATTTAATGTTAGAAAAATTAGTTTGTAAAATAAGAACTAAATTCACTTATATACAATAATTTAATTTTGTATCTATAATCAATATAAAATCTCTAATATAGAAAAAATATAAAAAACAGTTTAAAGCTAAAACATGTATTTAACAGAAAGTAGCAATCCAAAACAACAGTAAAAAGAACTTTATTGAATAGAAAGTAACAATTCAACAACAGCGAAAAGAAAGTAGCACTAAGAAAGAAAGTGTTATACAAAAAGCCAGACTAAACTATTTGTTTACATTTATACTTGAATAAACAAACGTTTGCTGAAAAATGTTCTCTGTTAATTTATTTTATTTATTAATTACTCTTAAATTCAAATTAAACTCTAAGAGAAATTAAGATTTCTTTTTCTAGTCGAGGAGCACAGATGTTTTTGAAGGTTTTAAATTTGAGTTTTGTAGTAGGAAAATCATATTTGAGTGAAGAGAATCAATAAGATAGTAGGAAATTAGTCATTAATTAGCAAAAGTAATAAATACTTAATACAATAACACAACATAAACTAAAAAGCACTTTTCTGGTTATGAACTTTAACATGTTTCATGAGATCTTTTTGAATGTGCACTTTCATGCCATTTTACATTCACCATGGTCTTTCTCCCAAAATTTATTATATGGTACCATAATTCCCTTTAAATTTTGTATGATGATATGAATCGGTAAACTAACTTTAATTTAGACAATTCAAATCGTTATTATTAGTTATATTATGTGACAGTTTTACTATCTCAACTTCGGCAATATTAGTTATAGAAATTAAAATGCACCTTAATTTCTCTACTGTCATAATTATAATGATGCTGTTATCACAAATGACCGCCGGCAAATATACTTTGTCAATTTCAGATATAGATTGAGCAGAAAAAGAAAAAAAAAAACATATATTTATATTTTTTTAAACATGATCTTGGACTAGAATTTGCTTTTAATTGAGATTATTGATTGTGTTAGGAAAGAAAGTTACAGGAAAAAAACTATAACATGCAGCCTAATTAACAAGCTTGTGAAGTCTAATTAACGTAATTATGCAGAAACGGAACAAAGCTAATTAATGAACTCCATTTTTAAATTAACCAAGTCAAGTTTTCGCAGGAATATTCACAGTATCCAAGTAGAAGATGCTTCAATTAATGAATCAATGCTGGTATGTGTGACTATAATTCACATGAATTTGCCTACGAAACTAAACTTATACTCAACACACAAAAAATATACAACCGTTCCAAAAATTTTCTTGGTTAATTCAAAAAGTATTGGTTTGTTTTTGGTTTAGAAGTTTTGAATGAATATTGTATAGTTGTGATGAGCCATGGCTTGAAATTGTCTATTCAAAGAGTCAAAGGAAGAAGCACCCTGGAGTTTGCTTCATCTCAATTATTCCATGTGAGGGTCTGAGCCATCGACACAAATATATGATTGACTAATCAAGAAGCCATTGTTCACAGATACACAAGTTGGTCAAAATCAAGAAAGCAAATAAATAGAAAAAAAAAATATTCCTGGCGCAGCCAAGACGAAATTACTTTGAACATGTACAGAAAAGTAGTGGACAATGCACACAGTGGTTTACACCCCTTTTTCATTTGTTTCATCGATATTCCAACCCATAATACGGAGAAAGTGCTTGTTGTGTCGTTCAAAACCTTAATTCGTGTCTCATGATAATGTTCAATGTTCACATATGAGTGAGCCACAAACAATAAGACCACAACGTGTTTGAAGGGGTATACTCCTCTCAGTATAGAACCTGGAGGAGGGAGAGTCCAATTTACTGCTGCACCCATCTGTCAAAATCTGCATAACCGTTAAGAAAACTTTCAATCTCAACAATTTTTTCTTTTGACCACATTTTAGATACAAAATCTTAACATGTTGACAGGGTTGGTTGTTACGTCAAATTAAATCTCATCTCATACAAGGATAAAAACAACAGTTAGGGGTATGGTATATAATTTTTTTCCATACTTAAAAATCATAATTATGAAATACAAATATACCTGTTTGTTCTTCAATAAAAAAAATTATTTTTAACTGAACGAAGTTACTTTTTCGTCCTCTACGATAAAAACACGTATGTGATGTGATGTGACAATATGGTAAAAAAAAAACAAAAACTGCAGCTAAATTGTATCCTTAAACTTTTACCATGATGTTGAGAAGATGAAATGTCGCCTAAGGTAAAACTAGAATTAAAATATTCCTCCTACCCACGCAAAGAACTTTACACGAAAGACCAAAGTCGATGAAAGAGAAATGAATATTATTAAAAAATTCGCTACAGACTCTTATAAAAGGGAACCCCGTCAATTCATTAGATACCAATATCATTATCATCGTAAAAGCACACAAAAGAAACAACAACAACAACAGCAGCTGAATCATCGAGCTAGCAACACTTTCATTCACTCACACAAATCCATTCCTATTTCTGAAGCATGCAGCGTAACGTGGCAATGAGCTTCTTCAACCGCAGGCTTCTGAGCCAGCCGAAGCGAGCACAAGAGGTGGTGAGGCGAGTGGTGGAGCCGTGTGACGTGTTCCTGAACCACCGGAGCATGGACACGAAGAAGACGGTGGCAACGTTGATGTACGACCATTTGAAGAGGCACGGGTTCAACCCTTTCTTGGATAACAAGACCATGAAGCCAGGGGACAAACTGTTTGATAAAATCAACAGGGCTGTTATGGAATGCAAGATCGGAGTGGCGGTTCTGTCTCCACGCTACACCGAGTCCTACTTTTGCCTCCACGAGCTCGCGCTTCTTCTCGGGTGCAACAAGAAGGTCATTCCCATCTTCTGCGACGTTAAACCTTCGCAGTTGCGTCTTGTCAACAACCCTAAGTGGTCGCAGGACGAACTACGCCGATTCAGGTGGGCTCTTGAGGAGGTTAAGTACACCGTGGGACTCACGTTCAACTCTTCTAAAGGGTAAGTTCATTCCTAAACCCTAATTAAGACAAAATAATTAAGGTTTGTACAAGGGTAATGGAATAAGAGTGATTGAGATGCATTTGGAAAGGTTTTAATGAAGTTGTTTATGGTGCAGGAACTTGTCAGAGATTGTGAATAGTGCTTCTGACATCATCGTTGGTACCATGATAGAGCTGAAGAATGAAGAGCGTACGCAGCGGAAAAACTTGGCTATTCCTCTTTAGAACTCAAGACTTCAAAACGTTGAACTATTCTAACCATACACTGGAAAAAAAAAATGTTTTGCATCCTTCTGTTGCTCTCCTAATGAGGTCGTTCATTAATACCTAATAATTCATTGTTTTTTCATTGATTTAATTCTTATTTCAATAATGCCCTAAGAAATAACACCAAATTCTTTTATTTTGTTTCATGGATTTATATTATATAACCAAAGCAATGTAAAGTGCTTCTGTTTCTGCAATTGTTGCAATAAAAATATTGCTACTGTTCAATTATTTTTTTCTTTTTTTTATCTCTGGTTAATGTAACTGCCCTTGTTCTGCGTGACATAAAATCAATAATAAATAAGTCAAATCTAACTGAGACTTATTTATATTAAAACTAATATTTAAAAATATATTTATTTAAAGTGGAAAGTGCAGCAGGTAAGTACTAAAAAAGAAGTATTTAGGGGTGACTTAATGGTATTCATGTTATAACATCCGAATTTTAACAGCTTAAAACTAATAAAATAGGATATTTCATTTTAGTGTCCAAAACAAATAAAATAAATGTATAAAATATATTAATACAGTCTTATAAATGATCAGACTATATAAATATATCAATTATACATATCAAACATTTCTAATTCTAAACACAAGCTAACCATTTACAACAACTTCCCACTGAGATCTCCTTCGACCTAAAAGATGGCTCCTCAACCTTCAGGGGTGCCTCTGAAACTGCACCACTGCTCCCACCGAATAGGTGATCATCGCAAAAGAAAAACATACAACACAAGACAGAAACACAGAAGAAGGGTAAGCTAATGACTTTTAAAGAATTTTCTTAAACCATATAATATTAATATATCTAACAACTACAGACAAGCAGATATCCACATACATATATTTATAAACTATGACTCAACTAATCCGGATACATGCATTGTGGTCGGATCCAATCAGTTCTGCACTTGTAATGGCATCTCATGCTTACAGAGCGACAGATTTAAGAGCGACAACTCTACCACATACAAGGTAAGTCTGTTCACACCTATGGTCAAGGAAAAACCCCTAGGCTAGGACCTCCTGCTCCTCTCACCACATACCTCATTCCTCTCTACTTGAGAATTTGAATGGTTATTAGAGTGTCAGGATAACTGTCAAGACAATCCCTACCTCAATGCATACACTACCACAATCACTGTTAATCCTCCTTGGGTTAGCATTAACCAATCTCACCTCAGTCTCATACAAACAATCTCATATCATATACACATCATTCATAATAATTACAAAGCTTCTATGATAACTAAAGCACCACCCAATTTAACTCAAAAATACAAGTTTTAGGTTCTGACTCACTCGCCCAGCTAGTATCACTCGCCCAGCCACTGGCCCATGCACGCCCAGCTAGTACCACTCGCCCAACCACTGGTACAGGTCTGGAAGTTCCTGACTTGGAAATTAGCCCAACGAGTAGCATTAGCCCAGCCACTGGCCCATGCTAGCCTAGCGAGTATGCGAATCTGCATAATTGCAGATCAGTGTTCTGCATAATTCTGCAGATCAACTCATTCACCCAGCGAGTAGGCTCGCCCAATGAATAAGTAAATCTGCATAGTTCTACAAAAACTGATTTAAGCAAAATTATACCTATTCAACCAGTCCATACAACTCCAAAACCTCCACCAAAGACCAATTGCATCCAATTGCACCCATAGCATACAATTATTCTCAAACAACATATAAAACCTAAGTATTTACCGTTTTCAAACATCACAACTCAATTCACATATCAAACACATCAGTCAATTACAAAATAATCATATAATAACAATCCTAATAGTTTTGTGAGACATAATAGACATTACCTTCCCTGACCTGGTATCCTGCTTAAACAACTCTATAAACGTCAGACGTCTCTAACTCCACAGGATGCTCTATACGAAAGGAGAAACTAATCGGTCCAAATTGAAGAGCTCACCGAGAGGATCAATCTTACGGTCTCGGTTCTTCAATCAGACGACCGGAAAGACAAGACTTTTAGAGAGAAGTCAGACAGCTCTAGAAAAGTGGTTTCTAGAGAGATGATGTGTTTTAAAAATAATGAAACTTGTTTATAATAATTCTATTTATACTAAAACCTTTTTAATATTAAAATAATCGAGTCTCACTATTTTTAAACTACTATCACTTCTAAAATACCATTTTCTAGGATTTTACACGTAGTGTCCATAATCCAGCAATTTCTACTTCGAATTTGGGTTATGTTCTTTTTTCTTTTTCAGTTGTGTTGTGCTTTAAAATATATTAATGAATACTATATTAATATTTTAAAATATATCTAAAATATTTTTAAAATATTAATATTATAATGTATTGTTAATGTTTAATAGAAGACAACACCTAAAAATTTAATAGAGAATTTGTAAACATAATATAGAATATATATATAATAAAAAATTATATTTTAAATTTATGATATATAACTTATGCTACAATGCGTGAAAGAAATTTAAATAATAATATCCCAAAAATAAATACAATAATACAATTATATTTGATGTAATAGGTTTTTATGTATGTGTCATGGTGTATGGTGTGTGTATAAGGATGTTAAAAAAGTTCATGCTCGCGGACATTCGCGGATAAAACCTGCAACGAGTATGAAATGGATATTAAAAATGCATACTCACAGGTAACAGATACGGATATTTTTTACATCCACATATTAACGAGGCAGGTAACATAGTATTCGTACTTATGGATATTCGTACCCGCTATATTCTAATTTAAATTAAAAAAATATTAAAACATTAATACATTGATTTTGAATGGATTATTTTTTATCAATTGGTTTTAAAAGATCTTCATTTATTTGTAAACTATCATTCAACACTATTTAAATGAATTATTTTTACTTTGTTTGAAATTTATAAAGGTTATGCATTGTATTTTTATTTGAATTTATGGTTAAATTTTTTTATTAAATATTAATTTTTTTCTTTTGTAAATACCCGCGGATACCCGTGGATATTAAAACAATATGTGAGTACCCGCATAACAGATATCCGCACAGATATGAGTACGGGTACGAGACAAATATTTATTCAGCAGATAAGATATGGGAGAGTTACTACCCGTCTCATTGACATCCCTATGTGTGTATAAACATTGTATTAACAAAAAGAATATATAGAAGAATATATGAGGATTACAAATTTTTCAATTATTGTTTGATCTATTTATCATGGTATTAAGTGTGATCATTGATCATAGTAATTTATATCACACATGCATAAGAAGGTGAGTTAATAATTTGAAATAAATATGATATATCGTATACCAAGTATATACGAATAACACATCATATTCTCCAAAAAATTAGATTTACAATAATTAATCGATCATCTATTAAATCCTCTCATCTTGACTATTTAACAAGTAAAAGAGATGTATATTTAGCATAACGTTCTTTCAACAATCATAAAATTAAATTAATTCACATTACTTGGAAGTATATCTAATATAAAAAAAAATTATCTACCCGTATATTTTTTTTAATATTCACGGATATTCGTAAGTATTCACGAATATTTTAAAAAAATCTAAAAATGTTTAGCAACTTCTTTCAACCACAACTTTAAATAAAATACAATATATCACTATCATATATTTCAAACATAATTCAAATAAACTCAAATTCATACAAGTTCAAATAAAATTTCATAAGCAAATATTAAATGGCGTTTTTTTGAAACAAATAATGTTGAATTATCCTTTACATAGAAATGAAAGATTGTATTTTAAAACCAATTGATAAAACATAACTCAATCAAAATCAATGTATTAAGATGAGTTTAGCGATTATAGGTATTCATGGGTACGAATACTATCATACTTGTATCTGACCAGTTAATATGCGGGTGTAAAAAATAGTCATATTCAATATCCTCAAGTATCCATTTATAATATTCATTTTGTACCCATTCCGAGTTTTATCTGCAAAAATCTACCAATACAAATTTGTTTTACCTCCATAATCAAGAACTATCTTAATTTTCCAATTGTTACTTTTACTGCACCTAGGCGGCCTAATAAAATTGCACGGCTAAACCCGCCTACGTAAAGCCCCGCAAGCAGTTATCAAACTAATAAACGGACAAGCATAAGCGGCCTAGGTCGCCTACATCAGAGGACAAGACAACATCTGTCGACCATTCTAGACTTAGAGTATTACAAACAAGGCCTATAAGACCAACAATCATTGAACTAGGGGCCTAGGCCAAGCCCAGGCCCACCTACGACCCAAGCAATGGCCCAGCCAATGATAAGACCAGACATAGTTAATAACTCTATAAATACGTGTGGACCCCAATAATTAAAGGTACGCATTCATTAGTCCCTTGTTTAAGAGATTTTGGCTTACTTGATTGTCGGAGTCCTCTGCGCAGGTAACCCCTCATGGGTCCAAACCGTGATACCAGCAGATAGCATATGCGAGCAGAGGAGGAGTCAGCTCGAGAGATTACGGATTAAGGTAAGGTGATATTTGTGTCTAACTTCTCTTATTTGTGTCCGCATGAACATTACTGTTAGGTTTTAAAGAGGGGGTTTCACTGGGGAGAACAACACTAATGAAATCTGAGCCCAACCACATAAGACACTGACACCACTCTCAACCCAAAACCTTAAGGCAATGGGTTTATGGGCCTTAATCCTTATATAGTGCTCTACTTTCTCAATTCTGGTCAATGTGGGACTTAGACTCACACTTGGATTCCTAACAATCTCCCCCTCAAGGGTGAGTCCCTTCAACCATATTGGTACACTCCCCCTCCAGCGAAAGCATTCCCAACCACGAGTACCCCTTCTCGTACCGTCGTTCATCTTAACGGGACATGCTTACCTGGAAGTCTTGCCAGGAAGACTTTCGATATAGGGACCTGCACTCGTTTGAGCCGGTTTTAACCATCGGCTCTGATACCACTTGTTATGACAAGATGAAAAGAAACAGATTAAGAGAAAAAGAAGACACACAAATTTACGTGGTTCAGTCAATGTGACCTACGTCCACGGGGCAGTTCAAGAGTTTTTTATTTCTGAATAATGATAGAGAGATACATGATACAGATGCCTTTTAACCTTATAAAAGAGTAAAAAAATAACAGCCCCTTTAAACCTCATTACAACCCATAACTATATCATAAATATATGAAGTAAGGAAGATGAAGGGACAACATAACATTCAAGGCATCTTAACAATTCTCCACCTTGACTTGAATTT
>Ga0209589_1014191_pt1 | contig 10102 bp, 6 predicted proteins | sample CowpeawhiteBW_FD_187525 | JGI IMG/M metagenome (GOLD analysis project Ga0209589, IMG submission 187525) | Root nodule microbial communities of legume samples collected from California USA - Cow pea white BW (SPAdes) (version 2) | ecosystem: Host-associated > Plants > Roots > Nodule | place: USA...
CTTTTGATCCTAGTTTTTTTTTTTACCTTTTGTTGAAGTCCTCCGAAATTGGATTGTAATTGCAGCTGAAATTGGGCCACATCATGATAACAAAATTTGTAGTTGTTATATTTTTTGTGTCACTTGTAGTTCCAGTAGAGTACTATATAGTCCAAGTACAAACATATAATCATATCATTTTAGAAAATAAAAAAAGTAGGTTAAAATATGAAGTTATGTAATTAGGAAGGAAATTCAAAATGTCATAAACGTTAATGTGAATATAATAGGAAATGAAAACATTGTAACAGAAAAGTTTATCTGAGCAAACTTTTTCATAAGAGAAAAAAATTGAAATTAGGTTTTTCATCAGTTAAAGTTAATTAATGTACGAACTAATGTTCATATATGTTTTTTCTTCTTATTTTTATTTTTTGTAAACTGTTTATGGATAAACTCAAAATGCTTAAAGACAGATGATAGCAGAACATTATTACAATGAAACACAGTGCTACAATTTCCACATGTTTGATTACACATTTCGGAGTGATTTTGAGCTAAATTCTAAGTGAAATGCAAACATAAGCTTTATCATTGTGCAATGATTTTCTCTGACCTGCACAAGTAATGAGGCAATCAATGTTTTGGAATAACTGTAATTATTTATTTGAGTCAAAAATGGATCATTAATTGAGAGAAAAACATGAGTAACAATTTGAGACAATGATTTGGAAAAGTGATAAATTGTTTACTCGAGTCAAGATACTATATTGATGGATCAATAAATGAATGAAGAACTAGTCAAGTAGAAATTTGAAGCAATGCTTTAGAGAATTTGGATACTCTCTGTGCCAAGTTGAACAAGGAATGAAATGAATGATATCAAACACCCATTTACCTACAATTTTAACACCAAACGACCTACGCAATTTATGTTTCGTCAACAACAAACGCAAAACCTTAACTATTAAAACTCCCAGAATGACAAACAAATTGAAATGCCTTTCGTCAAGCACCATTATCATCTTCCTTTCCATAGCTCAAAAAGCAATATTAAAATCTACAAAACATTCATTCAGGAAATTTCAGGCTATTCACAAAATTTTCAACTTCTTTTCATGTATATAAGCATTTGCTACTTCATAGAAATGCTACCATTGATTGTTGATCTAGTTGGCACAAGATAACATCCGAAAGATAACTTTTAGCTTGTGAGAAGTTTATTTCATCCTTTTCTCTCTTAGAAGTGTTTTTAGAAAATTTTGTCCCTAAGATCCTAGCCAGTAAACTTCTTCACAAGCTAAAACTAACTAATACATAAGTTAAGAATCTAATTTCGGATTAGCTAATACGAGTGAACTTACTCAGATTAACTTATCTGTGAACAAATTTTAACTTAAAGCTGAAGTTTCTTTAACTTTTCTTTCATACTTTCTTCTTTTAAAAATACTTATGAAAAAGTTTATCAAACAGACACTTAATATTTGAATTGGAAGAATAATAGGATATGAACAATCTACCTGGTGGCAAAAGATATTACCGTGTACGAGAGCTCTCCTCTTAGTGTTGTGCTGATGGGATGTGACTTGAATATTCTGCTATAGAGAGACTGTGTACACCCATATCAATCATCAGTACAATCAATAATTCTGGAATAAAAGTTTATTAAGATCGTTCTTCACAAAATTGAACAAATCCCAAGGGGTGAACCGTAGTTTGCAAGTTTATTGAGGATGAACATTTGTGACACTGCAGAATGTTGCTATTATAGATGATTCATTGCAAGTAAGTTTATGTATGCAAGTTAGTCATATACATTTTGAAAGTTTCTAAATCTACCATGTTTCCCTTAATGAGGTTGATTTATTAAGACCTGTAAGCGCAATGGAGAAGAATCATATAAACATAATACTGTCATCTGCTTCCAAGAACATACAAGATGTAGTAAATGATAGCATGCACTAAAATCACCCATTACCTTCTCTCTATATAAAAATTCTTCGAAACAGGAACCTGAAAACATTTTCTTAGTAACTATAGTAGGGAATAAAACAATGTCACAAAGTTCAAAAAATGTCGCTAGACAAACTACCAGAGATGCTATAAATGATAAACTTGCGAATTTATGCTTGTTATGTGGCATCTAATTGCAACATACCATATAATGTGTAGCAGAGGTTATCCCAAGTTAAACAGCATTATGTACATTGTCTAGACAGGTTATCCCTACAAAGGGCATCCTCCAAAGGCACAATTCTAAAATCATATAATGAACAATCTCGAGACATAATACTACATCGGGAGGTTTCAACCAAATTAAGGTTCAATTGATAACATGTTTGAAAGTACTTTTAGAAGTAAGAAATCAAGTTTTGGAACGTAGAAGCTACAACTGTTAACTTCTTAAAACCACATTCAAGATGTCAAACCCAAAAACATGCCACAAAGTCTTCTTTAAAGCCAGTTAGCAGTTAATTTTACTTCAGATGGCAAAGCAGAACGTCATTTCTATCAAGAAAAAGAAGAAAAAGGGTAATCGTTTAAGGGTGTGACAAACATTAGGCGAAATATTCTATATTTCCATTTGAAGTTGGAACATAATTACAAATCACAACATTTTTAATATAATGTAGTACTGGAGAACTCTAGACACAAGGACAATACAACAACATCGAACAAACAGACACTGAATGGAGGAGAAAAAACAAAGAATATATAAGATTCCCATTGTTAATTCTTTAAGGATTCCTAGCATCATTGTACACTGAACATGTTAGAAAAAAAATCAAATTAGAAAGAAAAAAAAGGTACATGAGGGCTGCTTTTTCTTTCCATTATAAGCCAATGTAATGGAACTAAGGGAAAAAGTGGCAACACAGCATGAAACGTGAACTAGCAGTACCAATATACACAGTAACGTCAAGGGCCGAAATGATGGCATCAATTGCACACAATTCATGTTCCAATAATTTCTAAAATCATGGGTGTCTTTCCGTGCTTGCCTTTTCATGTTCCTTCCATAAGATTCTGTAAAATCCAACCAATATTCCCCTTCTCCCAACCATTACGCAACAAAGAATTTCAACCCATTAAAATTATAAATTAAAATGAATTGATAAGAATCTATTTCAAGAACAGCTCTCGTATCTGTCCTCATCGCTATTCAAAAGTTGTCTTCTCTTTACTACTAAGTACCCAACCATGCCAACTTGCATGATTGCCGCAATGCCAGCAAACAAAAGTCCAACCTTTTTCCCCGCATTCAGCTTGGGCGGCGGTGGCGGTGCGTGCACATGGTGGTGGTGGCGGTGGTGCATGAAACGTTGCGGCTGTGGCGCACCCATCTCGTCAGAAAGGGGAGGCAATGATCCGGGCGATGGAGCAACTAAACGTGTCCCAGGAAGTGACGAAGGAGGCGGAGAAGACGATGGTGGAGGTGGAGGTGGAGGTGGTGGCGGTGGCGGTGGGGGCGGGGGTGGAGGTGGAGGTCTGGACACCATAAAAGCCGGTGATCCTGATTCAGCGCCACTCCTCCCATTTTGTCCCTGGGATTGTGCAGTAAAGACATAAAAGCTAATGGAAATGCCAATAATCAAGAAACCAAAGCGCGAAAACGTTGAATCCATGGGTTTTGAAGAACCAATACGAATCTTCGATTAAGGCTTCAAGTTTTAGGGGGGATTGCTGCGCATCTACCCCCTTTTGCGTCGGGGGATAATCCGATGAAATCAAAGGATCCCTTTGAATCTATAACTTCCAATCGAATTAGCTCCGGCGCAAAATCCTGGTTTTCTTGTTGTTCGTCCGGAACATGAACGTACCTCCAAATTGGCGGCCTTAGGGTTTTTGCGATTCAGGACCCAGAAATTAAAAGAGTAAAAATGTGTGACGGTTCTAAACAATTGAAACAAAAGGGTGGGTGAATCTGAAGAGAGTTTTGGAATTAGACCCAGAAGGAGGTGGATCAAATTCCTCTCGGTCTCTCTCCCCACCTTCTCAGAAATGGAGGAGGAACGAATCCAGTTGAGAAGGGAGAGAGAAAGAGAGAAGAGAGAGACAGAGAGAAGGGAGAGAGAATACGCGGGGTTCAACGGTTGGCCTAATTTAAGCGAGTAATGAGGTTGTAACATGAAATCTTTCTACCTGTCATGACTCACGAAGACAGAGGAAGTTAGAGAGAGATTGCGACATGACGTGTCATAAATGGTGGGCCCCTATATAGTAAGGTATTATTTAATTTTGTAGGACCTTTTTGGTATAATACCCATGGATGGGTGTGATGTGGAGGGCCTCCTCCTCTTATCCTATGCTTCCCTCCATTATATCATATCCTTCATATATCCATATTTTATACATATTTCTCTTAATTAATATATATATTTGTCTCAAATATAATACACATTATTTATGGATATCATGCATATAAGGAATTTGATGCGAATTTACAAAATTTTAAGATTTATAGAATTATAACAAAATATTAGAGTTTCATAATTATAATATAAAATATTATAAATGTTGGAAATTTTTAAGAATTATAAAAATATTAGATATATGAGACATTTAATTGATATAAAAAATATATTAGAGAAAGAAATTTGTTATTTTATTTTATTTATATACTATATATATAATAAATGTAATAGAATATAAAATATTTACGATATCTTAACTTTGATTTTTTTATTCTAACATAATAACTAATTTTTAAAATTGAAAAAGATTTTAAAAGCAAATTTTTTTTTCTAGAAACTAATCTAAATTAAAAAGATATTAAATAAATATTTCCAATCATGAATCAAGTAATAAATCGTAAAAGAGATTGAGCAAACTATAAATGACATCGTCAATCCAATGATAAGAATTTGAAGTTGACCAATGCGATGTCATCCTTAGATCATTTAAAAAATGTTATCAACTTTGATATTAATATGAGTGAGATAAAAGATTCTTTTTATTTATCATTAGATCAGTTAAATCAAGTTCAATGTATACTCTTCCTCTTCACCCTCATCACATGTCAATCAACAATTACACGTGAACAAATCAAGACTAGTCGTTAAATAACTTGACGTGATTTTTTATTTTTTTAAATAAAATTACAAAATTATAGATCCGAGAAATTTTTCCTTTAAAATACATATTAACGATTCGACATTTTTCATAGCCATCAAGAAAGATATTGTTGTAATTACAACAACAATAATATTAATACAAACCACAAATCATCAAAATATTCATATATTTTGTTTATTAGAACTATCATGATATGTAATTATTAGCTCTTTAAATGAATTGAAGCATATTTTATCTAACAATCTAGATAAATCTTCAAAAGGTTAATCCAATATCGACAACTTTTTTGTGTTGAACTATCTACTTAATACTAGATAATACATGAAACTCATGAAGGATCGATTATATTTACTAAATCAAAACTTTAATCAGTTCACAATAAACCAAACTCCTTTAAATCTTAATTTAACAAAATTTTCATGTTTATAGTCTCATTTAAATTTAGGGAAAATATAAAAAGTTTATATATATATATATATATATATATATATATATATATATATATATATATATATATATATATATATATATATATATATATATATATATATGTAGATCTTATTTTTTAAATCTTCCTTTCATGTTCTTTAAAATTTATTATCAATATAATAAGATCTTTAAGTTATCATATTGTTTAGTTAATTAGGATAAAAACTATTTAAGTTTTCTATACGGTATCTAACGTAAAATCCCCAAATAAAATCCTCAAATAATATGTTTATTAATCAGACACCAAGTTACCCTTCTACATATCACCTCACTATGTTCTTCTTCTTTTGTTCACCTCACCCAGCAAAAGATTCTTGTGTAAATACAATACACAGCGCCAAACAAAAACCCTTTGGCAACCTTTGCTGGTGAAACCTTAATTGGTCTTTTCAAGAGGTCTGAACTAATGAAGGGAAAATTGCTGCAACTAAGCAAAGACAAATAAAAAACAGTGAAAGAATGAAATATACCTTCATAGAAGCAACAACCTTCTCGACACGAAGTGCCTAGCCTCGATCTCAATCTCCTCCCAACATAACAATGCAACGGTGGCATCTAGGTATCCAGCGGTAAGAATCACTACAAACACTACCACAATCATTGTGCTCTGGGATCTCCATCAATCGCAAGAAAGAAGAGAGGGATCTAGGATTCATGATTTGGGGATGAATAGAGAAGAGGATTTGCGGATGAACGAAGTAAAGTGTATGCAGATGAATGGGTGACAAGAGTGAACTTTGAGGATGAACTTCGCTGGTGAGTCAAGACGAGAGTAAACTTCTCAGGATGAGTGAAGACGATATTGAACTTCCTCGTGACTACGGAAGAAAAAGAAGGAACGACTAACCTAAACCTAAATGTTTAGGATTTTTAATTTTCAATAATTAATTTTGTTTAAATTTGTATGTAAACGTAGTAGGTAAAAACTTTTTTCTTTTAATTATCTACGGATCCAATTCACCTTACTTACAGATAATATCCTTTGTAAAAATTTATGCTCTAACTCGTAAAATTTACATACAAAAACTCAGGAAGAAATTTTTTTCCCCTCATTACCTACATAAAAATCGGTATGTAACTCAAATTTACATACTCATAGATAAAATTTGTACGTAATACTTAATTTACCTATGAATCTAAATTCATACGTAATTATCAATAAATAATTTATAATTTTCTTATAGTGAACTATATAAACAATCACATAACTAATTAGGGTGAAATAATTTAAAGTACCCTTTAATATAAAAGCATATATGTTTAGTCTAAACTTGAAGATAAATTCTAGTTCATGGTTTAAAGTAAATTATTAAATTAGTTGTAGAAATTGTATGTATTAAATATTTTAGTTTCTAATTTTCTTAAAGGTTTCTATTGGTTTATTTCTAGGTATGTTATTGGTTTGGGTTTGATAAAATTTAAACAAACGCATTACTTAATCTACTAAAAAAATATTAGATTTAATTAGGTAAAATTTATGTATTTTTTATGTTAGACTCAATCTAACTCGATACATTGTTAGATCAACATTTTAAAAGTATTTATTTACTTTTTTCTTATAAATGATAATTTTAAAGTATCAAACAAATTAAAAAAATAACATTTTACGAAAAAATAATTCAAGATTTAAAGTAAATCAACTAAGTTAAATTATACCAGGTTTAATCAAACTAATTCAAAACATAAAAAAACAAATAGATAATGTAATTTGTCCATATCATAATACAAGAGTAAATCTTAGATCGAGTCTCATATCACTCATACTAAATTTGTATTAAAGTAAATCAATTTAAGTTGAGTTGAGTTTGACACTATCAAAAGTAAAACTCAATCCAATTTAATTGAATTTAATTGACTAAGATTGAGTAAGGCGATAACCTAACTCAATAAGTGCTCTTACTCAAAATATAATACTTTAATATTAAATTATATAATAACAATAATAATAATAATTGAAACTCTTAACGCTCAATATATATAAAAATTATTTACATATTAAAATATATCATGAAATTATTTGTAGGGTCTTTTCGGTATGTGGATCCATGTGATAAGACAGGTAATGTTTGCAACGTCCCTTTGCTTCGTAGAGATCATCATTGCGCATTGGTTCAATGATTTGGCCGTTCACGAATTTCAACTTGTTCTTCAAAGTTAACGCCTTTCTCATAGATCTACTTCACGCATGATAATTGGAACAATCCAACTGAGATGTAACAAGAAGAATTCCAGGATTTTCTCATGGATGTAGATAATATGGATGAGCAGGATTTTGGGGATCTTCCAAGATTAAAGAAAGAAAGAAAGAAACACGTAAACAAAAAGATAGGAAGAGAAAGAACTGGGAGAGGAGCAACAATGGAGCAGAGCGGGTTAACCCACTCTGATACAATAAAAAGTTATGCGCCCATGATTGCAAGAAGAGAAGAAAGAAACTTAGGGACGAGAAGTAAGGAGCACCGATGTCTGAAAGGAAGAGGAGAATATGATTATTATTTCATGAAAAAATGTAAAGCACAAGAGTATATTTATACATAGAAAGATGGTTTGATAAAAGCAAACCCATAGATAAAAAAACACTAATAAAACAAAAGTGTGCAATAGGCTTACTTAATCAACGGGTTATACGGGTTCGAGCTAGGTTGGACTCACTTAACCCACAACTCACTTACTTTTTTAAAAACATATTTTCTATCCTTGAACCAGAAAAGAAATTCTAATTTCATTGCTTTCTCTCTTACGTTCACATAATCAAAAAGCTACTCAAACAAAATCGCCAAAAACTACCACGGCTTAGTTGTTTGCCTTCGTTGAACACCATTGTGTACTTCTTCCTGAACTAGTGGATTTTTTATATTGTCTCCATTTTCGAGGGTGTGCTCCTTCATCGAACACCATTGCTCTGGTTCATGGTCTGTTGTGTTCTCCTTCATCGAACACCTATGTTCTAGTTCGTGGTCCGTCGATCGCGTTCTCCTTCGTCGAACACCACTGCTTTGGTTCATGGTATGTCACGTTCTCCTTCGTTGAACACCACTCTAGTTCGTGGTTCATTGCGCCTGGTTCATGGTCCATGCATTGTTCATGCTCCTCTGTATCTCTATGGCAGTCCATTGTCACTCTTCCATCACACTTTCATAAGTCCTTCACCTGCCTATGTTGCCTCATGCGCTTTTAGTTTCAACGGTTTGTAAATGATTAAAAAAATAATTTTTATTTTTATGAGTTAGTGAGTCAACCTACTTAACCTATAAACTAATGATGGGTTGATCTAGGTTGTACAATTTTTGGCTCACTAGAAACTATATCGGGTTGGCTCACTCATTTCTAACCCAACTTGTGGTGAGCCAACCCGAGTCGGGTTGGCTCACTCTGACACTCCTAGTTGGGATTGGGACAATGACGACAATTGGTCTAGGATTAGGGTTGAAATTTATTACACTTAAAATTTATGATACATAAACATCGTACAAGTTATATTTCAGATTTACAATGAATATTTTATATTTTTGATAATTTTTCAACAATAATTAAAATCTGATTTCAAATAAAATTAAAACAAAAATAGTTGAGATTTCTTTTCATCTCAAATGTTTTTCTTTGTTTGAGATAAAAGATGAAAGATTAAAAAGGAGAGAAGGATAAACAAGAAGGGAAAAATAGTGAAATCTTGACGTTATTAAGATTAAGTAATAAGAGTAGAAATGAATGAAAAGATTCATACATTTAGTAATTATCTTTTAAAATTATTATCTAATTATGATAAAAACTTTAACATTTACAAAATATTTATCATGTAATTATATTTATATATAATTTTTTTTTTACAATTTTTTTCATCTTTATGGGAAATGTATGATAGGTGTTTCTCTCTTTTTGGTGATATTTATCTTTTTCCTACTTTTCTTGTTATAATAGGTAGTTCGGAGAATAGAACATTATTACAAGAAAATTAAGAAAAGTAGTGACGACTTTAAAGACAGTCTCATCTATCACGACAATTGTACTGGGAGCTTTAACATTCTTTTGTTTTGGTTGACAACAAAGTTGAAAGAGTTTGTCAGAAGGAAAGGTAGCGTGGTATGTGAAAGCGGCAATCGCGATTGTCAAGAAGGAGAGACAAGTATTGAAGCAGACAGAACTTTCCGCGAAGAAAGGATGAAGGAGAACGAAGACCTAGGTCAGAAAATAAAGTTTGTAAATATGTGAATATTGTTGATATTTTACGAACATTTTGTCAATTCCTACATATTTTGTGCATAATTTTGTTAATATTGTGTTGCAAATTCATAGCGAATGCAATAAAAGATACTTGCTCCTTCTTATTTGTACGGTGATAAAGGCATTGGAGAGAATATGACTTTATAAGATAAGACATTCTTTAATTAAGGTTCCAATCACACCAACACCATCACCACTATGTAGTAGCACTGTTAGAATTATGGTGCTTGATTTAGTCCCACATCGCTTAGAATAGTGAGATGTGGTTCTCTATTTTACTATATAAGAGACTCTATGTAAAGCTTTAAGATACACCAAAAATACAAATACTTCCTAG
>Ga0209589_1014195_pt1 | contig 10099 bp, 5 predicted proteins | sample CowpeawhiteBW_FD_187525 | JGI IMG/M metagenome (GOLD analysis project Ga0209589, IMG submission 187525) | Root nodule microbial communities of legume samples collected from California USA - Cow pea white BW (SPAdes) (version 2) | ecosystem: Host-associated > Plants > Roots > Nodule | place: USA...
AGATAATTAGAAAAAATAAAAAATAATATATATATATATATATATATGATTATTTAATTAATTATGAATATTTTAATAATTTAAACGGGGATAGATATTATGACAGGGATATGTACATTCTCATACTCATCCCCATACCCAATTAAAAAAGTTGGGGATTCCACGTACCCATACCCATATCCAGTCAATGCAGGAATTTTCCGTCAAAACGGGGACGGGTTCAGACAATACATACGGGAACGAGTTTATTTGTCATCTCTAATTTACGGACATAACACAGTTTTTGCTTTAGGTTAGAATTCGGTTTCTAGATAATTGAATTCTGACCTCCATTCTTACATATATTGGCCGAAATACTAGCTGAAATTCGGTTTAAGGGAACTGAATTATGAGTTGGTTATTTATTTAATTTTTTAGTTTTTAATTTTTTAAAAGAGAAGAAAAAATGTAAAAAATAAATTATATATAAAAATTATAATAAGTTAATGTAGTAATTGATGTAATTTTTTGAGACAATAATATTAGAAAATGTATACTTTTATTGTTTAATAAATTAATTTTATTATTATTTTGTCGTTGAAAGTTTATAAATTAGCACTTCATAATTTGTAGTTTTATTAAAAAGTAGAAAAATTAAATGTAATGTATACATTATTAAAAATTATATTTTAAAAATGAATGAATAAATAATTAAGTGAAAATTTGTCGTTGAAGCGAAAAAAAATCAATTGGTTGGATTTTGTTAAAGTATACTTTTTAAATATTTTTTATTTTGATTTATTTAAACAATATGAGATGGGAATAAAAATTAAGAAATGAAAAATGTATAAGTGAATAGGAAATATATATTTTAAGTAATTTATTAAAAAAATATATATTTTAAATAATTTGTTTGTGTTTGATTTTTCTTTTTTGCAATGACATAATTGAAAATGAAATGAAATTGAAAAATTACACAAATGAATGTCCAAATCTTGTACCTGTCTTGGATCAACATGTGTATCTAAGGTTTCACATATTCCCATAGTTCATCACCTGTTGGTGAACGTATATATGTTGTTTGGACGAACAATTCAATGTATTTCCAAGTGTGGGGACGATACACAAATGAGTCTATACGTTGAACTTTTTTCCAAAGGTTGATCATTTGTGCAATATCATTATCTGATTTGATTCCAATTGTATCATGGATAAGTTTGTTATTTGTTGGCACAATCAGGGCAAGTTAAGGTTTTGATGATGACAACTATAAGGATCTATAAAGCAAATATTGGAAGATAATTTGAAGACCATTTAATTTATGTTTAAAGCCCTCTTGTAATAAGTTAATGGTGTATTAAGTAGTTCAAGATTTCTTAGAACTTCATGAAACTGCAACCAACATTTAATCTCTCTAGGAACATTTTTATTTTCGCAAAATACATTGTGATAATTGATTATCACTTAGGATAATCAATTATCCTAAGTTTTATTCACTTTTCAGAAAAACCACTCGAATAATCGATTATCTCTATAGATAATCGATTATTAACACCATTTTAGTTTTTAAAAAATGCTTTGGAATAATCAATTATCATAAGTGATTATTGATTATCCCTGGCAATTAGAACATGTCTTTTCAACTTCTCGACCTAATTTTTTGAACCTCTTTATATATAGCATTTTCTCACTTTCGAAAATACCTTTTCAAGAATTAGAGTGCAAAGTAACTCTCTGAGTGCTCTTGAAAAATAGTTTTGAAAAACCTAGTGTGGGTAGAGCGATAACTTTTCCTAAGTGGGTTCTTTGGAGATTGAGTGTTGCTTCTATTGCTAGGAAAGTTGGTCATTCTCTATGTGATTCAGAGAAAGTGTTTCTTCATCTCTTGTGTCTTCAAAAGAGATGTTCTCTAAACCTTTACTTTCTTAACCTGATTATATTGTATTTATTTTACTGATTGAGCTAATCTCTTTGTTTAAGAGATTAACAACTAGACGTAGGGTCTTTTGATTTGAACCAGTATAAATACCCGTGTTCATCTTTTTCCCTACTCTCTCAATTTATCTGCACTTGCTTTAAAGGAACTAAAACTTTAATTTAAACGGTAAAATTTTGGAAATTTTTTTAATGTATTAATTTTATTAATTAAACCAATTCAGTCCTCTCTTGGTTTTTATTTAAGCGCGATTCTAACATTATTAACTACCCTGAGTGGATGAAGGTAGTCAATTTCAATTACTATTTACGGTCATACAATGTATTCTTCGGTTTATTTTTTGTAGAAGCTCGTTGAAGGTGTAATTGTAGGGATTTACATGGTGACAGTAGTGTGTGATATTGAAGTATAGACCATAACCATATGGGCTATTTGTGATGCTTGCCCATTTGAGAATTCATCCATAGTATATGATTGTTGGGGAACACGAGATAGGGTTTAGGTTTGTGAAAGAGAATGAGGGAGTTGGGTATAGAAGAGTAATTATTTCTCCAGTCAATCTTGTCAAGGTAACAAACAATTTAATTATTGTGTTAATGGGGAAATGATACTTCCAATTAATCATTTGTACAACATCACCATTTGTTGATATTTGAAGAGCATCATACACAATGGCGTCTTATTCATTAGATGTGGGTCTTTGGAAATACAACTTATTGATGGATGTGGTGGGCATAATTTCCAAAGTTGAGAACATTTTATGCTTTAAGAGGTTTTGTGTGGTATATGAAAGAGTTTTCGACTTTCAAATTGGAATTGCATACCATTTTGAGATTGAATGATTTGACCATTTGAAAACAAGGTTGTGAAGTAGGAATTTGAATAATTTTCTTGGTCGTTGATGGCAAACTCCATATGAAAGAAGTGGATGTGTTGATTTGTAAAGAGTGGTTGTGGTGGGTGGGTTTATTAGGAAATAAAAGACTGTGATAGGTTGGGTTTGAAGTGTTGGATTTTACAAGGGAAGTATTTTAGGATGTTGCTATTGATTGAAATAAGGAGGACTCCACCCTATGTCCCTATGAAATTCAGTCTTATGTTTGGCACGCTTACCCAATAAAGGTGTTTGGTTTTGTCTTTGTGGTAGAGTGCATTTGAAAACATTCATTTATAGACTAAGTCAGCCCATGTATTATAAGACCCATCAAATTTTAGTGTACTAAAAGTTAATATGTGCCTTGACATGCTTACCCAATAAAGGTGATAAGTTTTGTCTATATGGCAGAGTGCATGTGACAACATTCATTTAGAGATCGGGTCAGACCATACATTGTAATACCCATTAGACTTTAGTTTACTAAAAGTTAATATGTGCCTTAGCACGCTTACCTAATAAAGGTTATAGGTATTATCTTTATGGCAGAGTGCATGTGAGAACATTCATTGAGAGTTTGAGTCAACCCTTGTACTATAAGACCCATCAATTTTAGTGTAGTAAAAGTTAATATGTGCCTTGGCACGCTTTCCCAATAAAGGTGATAGGTCTTGTCTTTGTGGTAGAGTGCATGATAGAACATTCATTTAGAGACTTAGTTAATCCATGTATTGTAAGACCCATCAAATTTTAGTGTACTAAAAGTTAATATGTGCCTTGGCAAGCTTACCTAATAAAGGTGATGGGTTTTATCTTTGTGGCAGAGTGCACGTGAGATCATTCATTTAGAGACTTAAAAAGGAATTGTGCTAGTGCAAAGAAAAAAAATGGCACATGAGCTCTCTCATTCTCTCTCTCCAAAATGAAAAAGAAATACCAATGACAATGCAATACACATTGAAATTTAATATCAAGGCCCAACCATCCACGATTTATTGCTTCGTTTGGATCACAAACTAAAAATCCACTCCTTGCAATTGCCATCAACTAATAAATATTCACTCTTTAATCCATACTAAAGTCATGTTCAACCAGTGCCTATAATGAAAAGGGAGAGAGAAAATGAATGATTGAGAAGATTGTTTAAACAACTCCAATATTGTCACTACATATTCAAAACAGAAATTAATCCAACAATGACCAAAGTATTTCCAACAATTATATCAAAGAGTACAAAACTACATATAAGTTCTCACCAGTACAAAATCATTTTAGGACACAAAAACATTAGAATGTATCAACAAAAAGTAATGTATCAGCACAATTATAATAAAAACAAAGTTTTCGAGCCTTTGAGACACATCTTCATTCTTGTTTCTTTAAAATAGACAATAATTCTCTCTTAAAAGATTGCATATGTTCTTCCATTTGTTGTCGTGTAATTGCTTGCATTTCTACTTGTGCCTTCATTTGTGCTTGCATTAATGCAATTATATTCTTCTTCCTATGAAAAAAATATACAACTCAAGACTCATACATCTACATGTAATTCAAGAAATGCAAATTATATTCGTGATCAATGTGTGTGTATATATATATATATATATATATATATATATATATTTTTTTGTAATTTTTCTAATTTATCAATCACATAAAGTTTGTTCAAACAGACCCCTAGCATTTTAAAGGAGCACCTAAGACCCACTTTATTCTTTTTCTGCTCATGGGGTTTACTAATTTATAAAGATGAAGTATGCGTTGGTAAAGTAAGTAGGCGTTGGTAGAAAGTAAAGAAATTGGAAATAAGTGTGAATGCAAACCGTTTTGAAGATGAACAAACTCATTCATAGTAACGAGAGAAGAACTTATGAGTAAAACCTTGAGGCTAAGAACTTATACGAAGTCATTTTGTTTCAAATATCATGGATGACCAACTTTTCTTAATTACTTTTCAATGAATTTATACTACTTATGCCTTTAATGGAAGGTAGCAAGAACATTGTGGTAACCAAAGTGGCTCTGCTAAGATGTAGGGTGGGACACAAAAACCAAAAGGGTAGTTGATGGTGCTCATGAAGAGTATGAGCAAGCACACTGTTAATATATAGAGGGATTTGAAGGCCCCATAGTGCCAAAAACGACAATAACTTGGTTTCATAAGGTGTTGGGTACACGAAGGACTATAATTTATCAAGTTTGTGATGATAAACAAGAGGGGTAGACAGTTCAACATGTGGTGTGTGCTTGTCTACTTTCGTTTCCTACATCGAAGGAACTTCCTTTTCAAGTAAATAAATGTTTGTTATTGTTTGTCAATTGGGAAGGAGAAGAAACTTCGACATAAAAAAACCAATGCTTACTCACAGTGCGAATGCAGAAAAAGATATAATATATATATATATATATATATATATATATATATATAAAAGACGAGAAAGGTAATTACTTACAATTAATACTCTTGTTAATATATATTAATACTTGTGTGAATGCTTCCAAAATTTAAAAGGTAGGTTAATAAACTCACTTTTCCTTTTAGTTTAACTTTGGACTGCAAAAATCCTATGACTGCAAAATTCTTTATCATCAACCTCATTTTCTCTATGCTTTTCTTCTTAATGTCGTAAACATAAATATAAAGAGGCACTGCTTGATTAAGCAATAAATGAATTATTTGATATGTTACAACCAGAGATTGTAAACCACGCTCTGGAAACTAGCCTATCACTAAATAAACTCTACATCCAATCTCTGCCTTATTGTGTTCAAGATTCAGGATCTAAATATCATGTGCAAATCACATCAAAATGAGAATACACAAGAGCAACTATTAATATAAAATTACACATGCATTCCAGTGTTGGCAAGGACCATGATTGTTTACTAGGTGCACAAATCTTAAAGCAACAAAAATTGGTAAAAACACCAACAAAATGCTACCAACAAAACTTCCAAACTACATATAACCCAACTAAATCTTGGAACACCACATGAATGAAATGAAACTGAACTTAGATTTCTTGAGCTAGAAACTAAATAAAAGAAAAGTAAACCCACCTCTCCAGAAGATGCACTTAATCGGGTATTTTGCACAAAAGTTGAAGGAAATATTGTTCAGAACCTGAACCTCAACAGCAAAAGCATATTCTAAAGCACAAAAAAAAAATGTAGTTTAAACAAGTTTTACCTTAGCTATTGTTGCCAATGCGAAAAGGCAGCATTGCTGACTTCAGGAGTGTCGTCATATAGGCACTTATCTTCATCATGTAACCTCTTATTCAATATCTTATTTCTAATGACTATGATTTGACCTTGTTATTATAAATCTTTATTACCAACTGATTATAAATATATCAACACTAAAAGATGTCTACATGGGACGATGATCATTCAAAGGAGACATACCACATAATTTCTCAAAAACTATGAATCAGAGAAAGAAAAAATAAAATAAAAGAGAAACAATGTTAGTCATAAACTGAAAAAAGGATAGAGAAAAAGGTTAATGGAAAAGCTTACCCTACTAGTTTTAAGTGCCAAGTAAGACGCATTTTTGAACCATTTACTAACCTTCATTTCTAAACACGTTAGTAACTGAGTTTGAACAGATCAAGACAAGAATAAAAACCAAAAGCAATGCCAATAACTTGTAGATAGAAATAGTATAATATTTGCAGTTTAATGCTTAATGTTTAACAAAGTTATTTTGGCTATAAGAGTCACTCGACGTGGGACTCCTAACAAATCGTGTCACATAATTTTCATTTAGCTCCCTACGTTCAAGGTTCTATGAAGTCTTTTATCATTTCCCACCCTTCCCACGCAACTAAAACAAGAAAGTGGAACATAAAAACAGTAACAAGAAATACGGAAGTAACTGGAATTTTCAGAAAAACGAAGAACTAACAATTCAACCTAGTGAGTGATTGAAGTCCAAAAACATAAAAAAAGCATAATATGGACAATTATAAGATGGAAACCAAAGGAGCAGAGTTGAAAATGGAGGCACCGAAATGGAGCGTCCCAACCGAGCTTGGACTGCACGACGTAACAGCCATCGTTGAAAACACTGCCGATTCGAATAGCATGGTACCCTCCACATCTGTAATCCTCCATGCATTCCTCTTTTGAACTGTAATTTTTGCTCCTCTCCATCAAATGCTTCAGTTACACATCCCAATTTGTCTGAGTTAAAAAGAGGAAATCGAAGTTAAGGGTTTTGAACTTCACCGACAAAATAAAACCACCGAAATTTGAGTGAGTCGTTGCTCGCATTGACTCAGCAGAAATAACATTCGATAGATCAAAAGCATAAAGGTGGACTAGGTTTATCGGTAGAAGGAGTTGCATGAGCGGAATTAGGGGTGGAAGAAGTCATAAGTAGAGACGTTTCTTCAAACAGTGACTTCGCCTCCTGCGGCAACCATACTGGTGAAGCATTGAAACCAATGTGCATTCATATTAGATGGAACCCAAAATCAAAAGTATCGATCCCAATTTTCTTATCGTGGAGAATAGCTTTGAAGCACGATTTTGCTCATCGAATGTTTTCATATACTAAGAACAATTATCTATAATAATATATAAAGAATATTTTTTCTTTTGTGTCCATGTCTTAAAATATTAATTTTATCCTTTAAAATATAATTATTTATTAAATTTTTGAAAATTGACTTTTAATTTTATAAACTTTTTTTTCTATTTATCAACAATTATTCTTTCATATTTTCTTATATATTTCACTTTATTTTTAATAAATATAATTTTATTTTATATATTAACTTAATAATATTATATTATCATCACCTATCACCTATTAATGTAATATTACACATATTTAAAAAATGCGTACACACATGCGCAACTACGTTCCTATAACATAAAATGTATAAAATATTTGTGATAACGGGTATATAAAATTAACATAAAAAAACTTACAAAAAGTAAAAGAATTTCTAACAATTTATTTAGGCTTAAATACCTTTTTGGTCCTCATTTTCGTGGTGTTTGTTGCGAATGATCCTCATTTTCACATAATGTTTAAAATGGTCCTCATTTTCACATAATGTTTAGAATGGTCCTCATTTTCGCAATTCGTGTTTTATTTGGTCCTTTTCTGTAACGTCGTTTAAATCATTAACGGAGCATTGTACATGTGGCACGATTTGTATTAGGGTGTATTATGTAACATCCCATTTAATAGTTTTTCACACTATCAAACAAAATATTAAATCATGGTCAAACATAGCAGATAGTAGAGTTAGCAGTTATAGACACGTAGTATAGGGGTCCGATACAGTCATCCAAAACATAAAAAGGCTTAATAAACTTGTCTAGAAAAGACTCCTCAAAATTCTGGCTCAAAACTACTACAACAGTGAGTAAGGGGGGTCAATTCCTGCTCCGAAGGGGGGCGTCATCATCTGGGCTAGGCTCTGCTCACACCAACAATAGGCGATCATAGCAAAGGAGAAACCACAAGAGCAAAACAACATGAACAAATAAAAGGGTAAGCTAACTGAAAGAAGAGAAAGATAATGCAAAGCATCTTTTACATCACTCATAACACAATCAATAATTAAAATGCTAGACTCGATATCCGGATTGTGTAAGCAACATTGGAGCTCTTGGTGGCTTGCACCTGCAACGGTTCCCAAACTCTGCAGAGTCTGGACACAAGGGGTTATCACCCGACCGTTCCCAGGGTAAGTCCCCTTCGCGTCTAGGACTGGATCAAGTCCAAAGACTAGGACCTCCTGCTACTCCTCACGACATAATCCATTCTACTCTATCTGAGTGTGAATGATTATTGGAGTTTCAGGATACCAACCAATATGGATTCCACACGTCCTTACACACTAACAATTCTCATGAATTTCCCTTGAAATTTCATTCCAACCACCACTCTATATACTTATATCCTTCTAGTCTTATCACACAATACATTAAATAATGATCTATCAAGCATATAAGAGCTTCCTTGCACGGAATCACAGTAAAACATGTCATTTTTCTCTTAAAACAAAAATTGATATCCTCCACTACAGTGAATCTCGCTTAAGCTAGGCAATCTAGCCTAGGCGAGGAGCCATCTCGCTTAGGCGAGGCTATCTCGCCTAGGCGAGACTAAAACAGTGGCAAGGATTAAAAACTTGGGCGGACTCTCGCTCAGGCTAACCTGGCTTGCTTAGACGAGAGTGTCTCTCTCGCTTAAGCGACTCCAGCTCGCCTAGGCGAGACCTCGCTCAGTATCAGGGGTGAGTCATTCTGATAGTCTCGCTTAGGCGAGAATCACCCGCCTAGGCGAAAATAACAGACCCTCTCACTGTTTTCGCATGCAAGAACGCAACATTTCAAGGCAACAATGATCATACACTCTCACACGCATTTCTATCAATCAATTCAGTACACAAACATCATACAAGACCTAATTTACGGATTAAATGGAAAGAATTTCGGTTAGCTTCCCTTACCTTTTCAAAATCACCACAAGCAAGGCTCTAACACAAGGGCACCTCAAATCCTCAACCTAAGGGGCTGAAATTCGAAAACTCTGGGTGAGTACAAGACCCTAATTCGGTTTTGGTAAGCATCAAATTCCAAAATCCCAGAATTGAAGAGAATTGAGGAAAAACTGAATTTGACTTACTGGAAGGGGAAGATGAATCAGCTTGAGGGAGATTCTTTTCCTGGTTCCGGTTTCCAGCAGCTGTATCAGAGGGGAAGTGATCAGAATGGAAAAGAAATTGAACTTAGCTTGAGAGAGAAGCTGTGCAATTGCTTTGAGTGAAGGAAAACAGGGGTGGAGTGTGGTTCTGTGTAAGGAGTTGGGGAAGAAGAGAGTGTATAGAGAGGGAAAGTTAGTGGGTCCTTACATATTACGTGTACTGTATAGGTGGCTTAATTAGATATTTGTTGGATAAATAAGTGAGCTAGGGTTTTGGTAGGGAATGTTTGGGCAGTTGGTGAGTTTTGGCAATCTTGTTCCTCCATTCCCAATTGGTATTGCTACAATCTTCTTCTTCCTGCAATCCCATTATATAGGTATGTTACGGTCCCAATCTTCTTCCTTTACCTCTGGTTGTAATCGTTGGAGGCAACCATGTTGTATCACTTCGTGCACTATTGGTGGTTCAACGAGAAACGAATTAACCCCGATTTGTAGTTGCAGAGAGATGACTGCTTTGAGGATGGCAAGAACTCCAAAGAATATTGGTAGAAAATTTTGGGTACAATCTATTTTTATTTTTGTGTTAATAATAAATTGGTTTTAATTTTTGGTTTATTGATTTACAGAGTGGTGGTTC
>Ga0209589_1014198_pt1 | contig 10095 bp, 2 predicted proteins | sample CowpeawhiteBW_FD_187525 | JGI IMG/M metagenome (GOLD analysis project Ga0209589, IMG submission 187525) | Root nodule microbial communities of legume samples collected from California USA - Cow pea white BW (SPAdes) (version 2) | ecosystem: Host-associated > Plants > Roots > Nodule | place: USA...
CTCTAAGACGTCTGAAGCTCTATATGCACCTAATCTCTTCGCTTTGGTCTGTTTGCCCTTAATGCATTCAACACAAACATCAAAGTTTGTGAAGTCAATGGACTCTAAGATTTCATTTGACACAAGTTATGACTCCCTGTGTGCTCTCAGAAGGGGATCACGACCATTTATAAACTGAATTACTTAAGTTTTAGTATTTCTAATTTGGCCCCTCATCAAATTAGAAATTATTAACTAGTCTCACACAATATTTATTTTCATGACATATGCCTTTAGCCAAATCTTTAATTTAGTCATATCACTTTATTATTTGGCTTTATAAATAATGGCCCTAACACATTTAATTATGTATCATATATATGCATGACCCAAAATTACTAACAAAAAGTTCAAATGAAACTAAATTTAAACCTATGAATGATCTTAATTTTAAAATATTGATTTGTATAAGAAAGTACTGTTGGAGAATATTTAAAGTATTATTTCAAGCTTAAAAAACTTACCTATCTACTCCATCCAAAATAGTTGAATACTTAGTATGATATACTTGAATTCTAATATATTTGAAGAAATCCAATATATTTAGAGTAAGACCACAAGATATTCACATATAGTAATATTATTAAAGATAATGTTATTACCGAGACAACTTAAAAATATGTTCATATGAAACAATAAGTAAAAATCTTATAAGTAACATATTTTGTTCGTGTAAATCAAGTTAGTAAATATACAACACATTATCATATGAAGTATTTAGTCAATTCTCTCATTCGTCACTATACTCATATTTTGTAATCTCTTTAAACTCGTGTCGACTTGAGTGCTATATAGTGTTTTGCAAATGAATTTCCTTTGTTTCTCTTTAAAATTTGAAGTTTTCTAACAAAAGCTCTTGAAAACCTTGTTATCGACCTTAAAAACATTTCATCTAAATTTGATCAAACAAATAATATAAAAGTAGGATGAAATGATAATAAGATAAAACAAATATTGGTGTTATTATATGTTTGATATACTGATAAGTCATTATTTCTCCCTATTTTCTTATCTTTTTCTATCCACCTTGAGGAATGTTTGGTCTTTATTGTTCACTATTAGTGCATTTTCATTTATTAACCTCATTGGGTCAATAATTCGAATTTTTAACTAAGTTGGGTTTACTTGGTCTAATTTTCATTTCTTAATTAATTTTAGATTTTGTTGTGAAGTACTTTTGGACTTGGATTTTTATTTTTGTGAAGAGAATAGTCCCATGTCGTTTGTGCCATATCAGCCTTTGTTCCCAGCAACATCTGAGCCCATAGTGACAGTCTTGTAATTATGTGAACCAAAATGACATTTTTGTAGATCTGCATATGTTTTTGGTTTGTTAACTTTTAGTGAAAATTGAAATTAGTGCTTATTGGAAACCTTAAACCAATTTAGTTTCTCATCTTTACAAATGTGTAAATTTAGTCATTTAAACCAAAAATTTTAAGTTTATTTGACGTTGTAAACGCGTTTCTCAACTGACATTGAAGAGAAAATATGTCAAACCTTGTAAATAAATAAAAATACTATAATGAAATATATTTGAAATATCAAATAAACTTAATAAAAATTGGTTAAAGGACTAAATTTATGCATTTACAAAGTTGAGGGACTAAATTAGTTTAAGGTTTCAAAGAAGAAGTAATTTTAATTTTCACTCAAAATAAAAGGACCAAAAATATATTTAACCAGATCTACATATGTGTGGTGATATGACCACGAGTTTTTTAGGGTTTTAGGATTCAAAACATGACATTCTCGTTTTTGCACTTGGATTTTACGTTTTTTGAGCCTCCTTAGAGACCTATTGAAGGAATCACCGTTTGTTCACGTTTTTCTTCATATTGGAGCATAACCTAGCCTATGGTTTGATATTTTGACTTGATTATTCTTGTTTTTTACTTTGTTTATGACTTTCCATAGAGTATTTTTGTTATGCATTGCTTTGTAACTCCATTTCTATGGCTTGCTAATTTATGTGTATTGACTTCTTGAAGATAAAGTAGTGAGGCTTTGAGGTTTTCGTTTCTATAATTGTTATTTTTGTTTTTGTTTTATCTTCACCATTGAATATGTGTTTTGATGATTTGTTTGTTTTGTTTATGCTCAATACTCATATTGAGTGTATGTGGTATGAGTTGATTGTGTTCATGCTTAATGAATGTAGATGAGCTGTCACAGATTAATGGGTGTATGCGCGACTTAATTGCGTATTGAATTTGGTTGTAATATTCACTTAGTAAGTTATGTTCAAGTGGATTGAGATTTTAAGAAAATGAATTATTTTTGTGGCCTATGATAGTGGATTGTATTTGATTCAAGAAGTCAATGCATTTTTCATATACTAAGTTTCTAAATGTGAAGTTGTTTTTAAATCTGTCAACTCCCCCCCCCCATTTTTTAGGTGTTGTGTTTGTAATTGGAACCTTTAATTGAATGCATTGGTCACTAGGAGACGACTTTAGAATCACTTTCTAAATACTACATTTATTTATTTGATTCGATACGACTAAGGATGTTAATGGGGGCAGGTAGGGTACGAGTAATAGCTCCCTCGTACCCTATTCGCGAGACAAAAATTCATCCCGTACCCGTCCTCATATCTGTGCGAATACCTGCATATTTTTTTAATATCCACAAGTATTTACAATTATTTTTAAAAAATATTTAAGAAATTAAATATAATACATAACATTCATAAATTTCAAACAAAGTTCAAATAACCCAATTAAATAGTGTTAATGTTGAATGACAATTTAAAAAGAAAATGATATTGCATTTTAAAACCAATTGATAAAAAACAACCCATGAGTATCCATTTTCCATATCAATTTTCTATCCATTGTAAGTTTTATATGCTGATATCCGCATATGCATATTTTTTTGACATCCCTATATACTACCTCCATCATATACTCATATAATATATTAATAAACTTTGATAATTATTGTAATGATAATAAATTATGATCGCCATGACCATCGTGATAACATTAATAGTGGTGATGATTATCATATTTTTGAAAATTTTTATATAAATTTATAATAAATAATAATAATAATAATAATAATAAATAAATGCGAGTGAAAATAATGTTGAAAATTATGGTAGCATTAAACATACGGAAGATGAATTATCATTTTAAAGTATTTTCTAATTCCATTTATTTGAAAACAATTACAGATAAAAAAACAATTTTATCAGAAATAAACAATTAATTAATTAATTTCAGTAAAATAAATATACCTATCTTGTTTTATTCTATCACACTTGATAATAAAATAAATAATTCTTAAAATAATATTTGTTTTCTATCAAGTAAACTTTTTAGTTGTGTCCAAGTTTTTTTTATTCATATCTAAATTAAATTTCAGCAATCTAGAAAATTATCAATAATTAAAAATAACTTCATATTGTAATTTAACTTGTCTATTATAAATACAGAGTACAATTTACACATTTAAACATAATTATTATAAGTACTAATTATATAAAAATAACACAGTATAATCTGGGCGATATTTTTTTTATTGGTAATTCTTGTGGTGTTATGTTTAGAATATTTATAAGCTTATGTATGAGAAAAATGTAATGGGGATGTAGCTCAGATGGTAGAGCGCTCGCTTAGCATGCGAGAGGTACGGGGATCGATACCCCGCATCTCCATTTTTTCATATATGTTTTCCAAAATTGAACTTTTTTTTTTCAATGAATGTTTTTCTACCGTGTTATAACCTTGATTTTGTGATGAGAGGATACATGTTTTGATGGCTTAATTAAAGTTTAAGCTTGTTATAAATTTAAATATTTTGAATTATTTTTATTTTTCAATTGAATATTATCATTTAGTTTTTTCGTTTAATAGATGACGTGTTTGTTATATTATTTTTTCATTTTATTTTATTTCATTTACGTGTTAAAAATTATAAGGTTTCGTAATTAATAAAATATATTGTGGTCGATCTACATACTTGAGTCGTAAAATAATAATTTGTATTGTTTTAATATTATTTTATGTTATACATTTCTTTAATCTATAAAAATAAGAAAACAAGATGAAAAGATAATAATCCGGTTAAAGAAAAATTAAACAATAAAGACACGAAGCACTTAAAACTTAATTGAATTATTATTTTTATAAACAATTTAAAATGTTTGGTATTTGAATTATTTATCATTTAAAATTTTCAAAATTTAGTTGAAAGTAAGAATTTTAAAATTTTAACATTTTCAAATTTGGAATTTTTTCGTTTGATTCCGATCGAAACATTGCTAGTTTGACTAAAACTTAAATATGTTGGTATCTTTACTTGTTAATCAATGTTGACCAGACTTTTTTTTATTAATATTGATAGAAGTTATTATAATTGTTGTATACCACTATAATTTTTCATTTAATATAAGTTAGATTTTTCTGTCCGAATGCTATTTTTCTGGTGAATATGGATTGAATTTTTTCAATTAACGATGATGTGGTTATATTCATATATATATATATATATATATATATATATATATATATTTGTAAATTACCTCTACTGAACTATTTTCCACCATCGTCTAATGTTATAATTTATCAACGTGAATCAAAATGTTTATTTTCTTTGCATCTTCATCTAAAACCTATGTTAGTAATAAATTAAAATTCCAAATGTAGTCGCACTGTGATTATGGAAATGCCCAGACTGAAAAAATTTAGAAGTTGGCTGGTTTAAAACTTTTCTTTTATCTTAAAAGTGCAAAATAAGACGACTAGTCTTGATTGAGAAGTTTAACTCACTATCTTTAATATTTTGTTCGTTTCTAATATTTTTTACTCGACTTCAAACATGAAATCTCAATAAAAATATTAAAGCACAGTTCTTCATATACCATTACAATATTAGTGAGTGATTTGGAACTTTGATTTCTGAATAGTATGCTCTTAGATAAAAGATTGTATGTGTGATGAGGGAACCAGGAACAAGTAAACTTTCACTTTGTGAAACTATTTATAAGACCATTTAAAGTAACTTTTGTACAAAATTCAAATTTACAGCTTGGATCAATCAGTTCCAAAAATCTACTGGTAAAAGAGTTAGTGAATTTAATACTGGTGTGTGAGCAAACTGCATCCTACAAGTCTTACAATATATACAACTAATATTGTCCACTCTTACGAACCCTGTTGACCTCATAGGTGGAGAGACAATCTAATCTGGTTTTTGAAGACATAATTTGCAACCATTTTGTCATCACTTTATCGACTGATACCTCGTCACTCCAAAAAGGCTAGCATGAATAGTTGAGTCAGTGATTTACTGCAGAACATATAGGACATTAGAAACAACCTAAACTCAAATTGTCTAAAAGAAAAGTAGAGAGTAAATCCAACATAAAGAATTGAAACACAATAAATATTATGTTTTGTTTGAGTTGTCTTAATGCCCATTTGAGCGATTTAAGCAAATTCAAAATCTACCAGAAACATATGAATCATTGAAACATAAAAGGATTGCTCACTCTGTGGTAGCCGTTCTCATTATACATGGCAATACCACAAGACCCCGAAGCAGAATTCCAAAATTGATGTCCATTTTCAAATAGTGAACCGGAAAGATCAAAGTTGTTAACTTGGTAATCCACGGTGTTTGATTTGTTGTTTAATGTTGGTAAATGTTTTGCTTCCTCAATATCTTGTGGAGGAGGAAACGCAAATTGGTCACAACGTTGTACATTTAAGTATGTGGTTCCATTTAACTCGTTCATTGCACCACCTCCTTGACCCAAAGTAGTCACTTGGGGAGAGCTACCAACTTCAAGTTTGTTGTTTCCGATATAACTTGAATAGCTTGGAAGTGAAATGTCAGTGGAACACTCGGCTTCTCTATTGGTATTATCACTGTATGTTACACAATAAAACCAGTAACCACATTGAAAGATGAATCACAAGGTGCTATAAGTCAATCTTAGGAAGAAAATCTGATAAACCATGATTTAACCCACCTAAATGGTAGAAATTTTGGTTCACTTGGTAACAACAATTGATGATTATCATTATTCAAAAGCCAAGACAGCGGTTGAGATTCTTGTAGACTTGCCATCATCAAGGGTAATGTCATCCCTTCCTGTAACTACAAAGCAGCAATATACCAAATAAATATATTGAAAAGTAGAAGAAGAAATATTAACAAAGAGAAAATACAGCATTTACTACCTGGTTAGCACATTCAAGTGAAATGAGTTGGTGCTTCCCTAAATTTTCCTGTTAATTTCAGAAAGCATGTTGACATTAGTTATTTATGGATTGGTGTAGTGGTCATTTCAAGATGACATGACAATATGGCTATTCTACATGAAACAAAGTCCTACCTTCTGCAGGCCCACTCGATTGATTGATTCTCGTATTGACTCTTCCATTTGCCTCAGATGCTCTAAATTGTTGATCTTCTCTACATTATTCCAATAGCTAAAATGTTGAAAATTTAAACACAATATTAATGATTATTACTCTTTCATGACCCATAACTCATGTATGACAACATCAATTTCATGCAGTATCATGTTCGTATTATGATAGTGTTAATGTTATCACAGAAAAAATCAAGTAGAAGTTCGATGAATGTTAATGTATAAGAATTGCTCAAATCCAACTACTACAATTTCTATAACCATGGAAATCTAGATATTTAAGAAAGGTGAACGAGTATAATGGTTTCACTTATTTGACCTAAACAAAGTACATGTTATGAACAAAATGGTTAAGGAGTTGTTTTTCATACTCAGAACTGGTAGAAAATCATACAAAATGTGAAATTTGATTGGATTTTCTTACCCATTGCCAAAATACAAATGATGCATAATATATAAAATAGTATTAACTACTATTGCCTTCGTTTTGTAATACTATTTACCAACTTATAACATTCTAGTAACGAATCAAATATTAATAGAACTCAACATCATAACTATGCTAGTGTTTTGTTTAAGGTAAGGGGATAGAACAGTGTTTTCAATTATAATTTGTTATATTTGATCTCTCGATGTTATAACAAATCATTTTATATACAGAAAACTCAAATCTCAAATAGATTTAAAAACATCAAAAAGTTACAACATCATCTCTAATAATTTTGACAAGTGAACGTGAGTATGAACATAAAGAAACATGTCAAAGTTCAAATGCACAAGAAAATGATATATAAGGCATAAAAGTAACCAATTAATTGTAAAACACTAAACCTGAAGAGGTCAAATGAATAATATTTCAACAAGAGAGCTTATAAAACCAAAAAGAAAAAGAAATACTTTAACAACCAAAAGCTCCAAAGTTGCACCTCAGTCTCTGATGTACTTCTGTGAGCTGAGCTTGTAAAACCCTCACTTGATGAGATAATTCCTACACACAGATCATGACATTTTGGTTGCTCAACTACTAACTAAAGATTCTGACATTATTATTAAACATTGCGTTGTCTATGAAGAAATTGTACCTCCACTGTTTGGGTGCTGCAAGGTAGAAAAGATAAAACTGAGAAACTATAGAAAGCTTTATGTAAAAGGCATTGACAAATTGATGATCATAGAAACTTACCTTGAACCTAAGAAATCCTGTATTTTTACGTCATGATCCAATTTCTTGAAGGTTTTCTTTAAAGCCTACAAAACCAAATCAGAATTCTAAACATTACAAAATGTACAGACAACACGAAATATAAATTTGACACAACAAAAACAATGTATGTAGAAGACATGTTTGAGAAAAACAGGGTATTCTTACTTCAAGGCTTTCCATTTTCCTGTTCAATAAAACAAGAAAGTACATTAGCTTCCTTATCACTAACAAATAAAAAATAAGAAACGATTAAACTTCACAAAAACGGTTGACAAACCTTTTGGCCCTTTCTTGTGGGCTAAGTTGAGCAAATTTTGCAACAACCTCCTCAATATTACTGAAATTAAATAACCAATATTCAATATTGTTAAAGATCATAATGAATTTACTATTTTACATTTGAAGTCCTGAAACGTGCATTTTTTTATTAGTAATATTCCATGCATCTAGTCTCTTTCACGTTGTGAAAAAAATTAACATAACTATTTGGACATGGTTCTAGCTTGAAAAGAAATAAATCATAAACTTGAACAGTAAATACAAAAATATGGGCGTTAACAAGGACTCGCTAGTCAACAATACTATGGTTCTGTCTCTTTATACCATTTGGAATATTAAACTGTATTATATACATAAATATATCTCATATAATACTTGAGTTGCTGGATGAAGTCAGGTTAGAGGAAAACGGTTTTAGGACCCTTGAAAACCAACATAATACTCATCAAATATATTGAACATAAATCTTAGTATAATTAGACTTTTGTTGTTATTATTATGGTGTTGGAGTTGTTGAGTTGTTTTTTTTCTTTTCAGCTGTTCAATTATTTCATCTACATTTGACATTATTTTAATTTACTGTTTTAAGTTAAGGATTGACTAGGAACTAGTTATACTTGAAACACTTGCAACTAGATTAGAATCCTTTTTTTCTAAGTTGCACGAAACCAACCAATCTAATAGTTTTAAGTAGAGAATGTCATGCTTATAAATAAATGTTACAAAAACTATAAAAAAAATAACTTACAAATTTACACACTCATGTTTTGATATACAGCTTTCAATTTAACAAGACCTCTGGAGCAAATGGAAAGAATTCTAATCATACTGAGAAAAGTTGGACTCCAGTTCTTTTATCCAATAAACAATTACAGTCCAAAGAATATAATACTAAATGATTTCAAATTTCAAGTACGAAAGTAATCTCTTATTAAAGATCATATACAGTATTAAATTGCCCTCTCCATAAAACTAACAATATCTCATTATCCTCCTAGAAGATTATTTGCACCTACAACAGATAGTGTGTTTTTATATACAACATAGTTTTAACATACAAAAAAACCATTGAAGTTGGGTGTTATATGTCATACAATGTTTGTTATAGCAAGCAGGGTTTTTTCCTCATAGAAAGGCACAAATATCATAACAAGGTTCTTGGTTAGTTGTTCTATTCAGACATACATGTTCAACGCACTCACAACAATAATCATTCAGCATTCTCAACACCACTTAAATATTTTTCATTATTATTACCTGCGCTCTCCTTGTAGTAATGTCGGCTTTCCTGTGGGAGAAAACATGAGAAGGAGAATGTCTATATCGCACAGTATTGACAATTCCTTTGCTTTCTTTAAAATTCCACTTTTACGCTTTGAATAAGTCACATGCCGATTGCTTATGCTCTCTAGTTTCTTTATCTTCAATTTAACCCTACCCATCCTGCAAATTTAGAATTAAGAGTGAACACATTTAGCCTTATATATATATACCCTCGCCCCAAATATTGGCACAATCATTAATTGAACCAAATTTTGACAATACATGTTTCGATGTAACAACATACTAATTGATTTTAAATACCCCATCTGGTAAAAAAAGTTTCGAAGCCATTAAAAAAAGCAAGCAGGTTGAGGATGCAACAGAGAAAGAAAAACTTAGCCGAAATATGAAGAGAAAGAATTAAAGTTGAAGAGCAAGGGGCAATGCTATATTTGAAGGAAATCCAAATTGTGATAGAGTTAAAAAAAAAAAAACGAACCTTATTGAGAGAGTGAAGAGAGCGTGTATGAAAAGAATCGAGGGAAGTGAATGGAAATGTTAAAAAAAAGAGGTGAAGGTGTGAGGTAACTAAAGAATGAGAGCAACATTTGTTTATGAGAGATGGCGAGTAGAGAGAAAGAAGGAAAGCTGGATATGAAATCTAGGAGCTAACAAATTGTTGGAAGATGAAAGGTATAGCTGTGATTTCGGTGGGTAGAGTTTGGGAAACCAACCAAGCTCATAACATGAATATGAAGGGTGAGATTTGGGACACCCCAATCGTTGGCACTATGCAACAAACACCTCCTCTACCAACAAAACCAACACATTTTCCTCTTTCTCTTCAACCTTTATGTCTCCACGTCTTCCTCCTCATGCACTTCCAAAATAGACCACGTTTTAAAACAAACTCGTTTCTTTGTCT
>Ga0209589_1014207_pt1 | contig 10084 bp, 4 predicted proteins | sample CowpeawhiteBW_FD_187525 | JGI IMG/M metagenome (GOLD analysis project Ga0209589, IMG submission 187525) | Root nodule microbial communities of legume samples collected from California USA - Cow pea white BW (SPAdes) (version 2) | ecosystem: Host-associated > Plants > Roots > Nodule | place: USA...
TATACTAACTTAATGTCTTATTTTGCAGACATTCAAGAGTCCTTTGCCAATTCCCGCGAAGTCCATAAAGTTTGGTAGGATAGCATGTGCAAAATTCATAATTCAAATGTACAATAGTATTGATTAGGATATATGTATTTCGATTGTGTACATTTCAATTATCTTTTAAATGTTTTTGGATTATGGATGTTTGAGAAAATATTCTGTTATGGTTGTGTTGCTGTCTGAAAAATATATGCAGGTCTGAAAAATATATGAATGTGAGAATATATATATATATATAACAGAAAATTTATTTAAAAAAAAGCAGGGGAATATGCCTCGGTTCTTACCAAGACCGAGGCAAAAAACTCACATATGGCCTCGGTTCTAACCATAACCGAGGCCAAAAAAGTCTGCGAAAATTTGAATTAAATAAAAAATATTTTTCACCTAGGGCCTCGGTCCTACTTGACCCGAGGCAGAAAACTGTGTATATGGCACTGGTTTTAAAACAATCGAGGCATAACATTGGTCTATAGCTTCGGGTGATAACCGAGGCCAAAAGGTGGTGTACCTTTTGGCCTCGCCCCAATATGCCTCGGTTCCAGACCCGAGGCAAAATGTGGAAAATAACCGGAGCAGAAAGCCCTTACTGCACTGGTTACCTACAAAAGAAGAATCCATTCAAAAGTTCCAAGACTTTTACAAGATACTATTTTGATCTAATAGAAAAAAATTCATTAACAATATTCTTGAAATAAAAAAATGAAAAAATATGTTTATATATAAATATAAGGAAAGAAAAAAATTATAGAAAAAAAAATAAAAAAAAAGTTAATTGAAAGAAAAAGGGAAGTCATACGATAGTGATATGACTTTTAAATAACAAAAGAAAAAAGAAATTTAAGCATGACTTTAGAAAAAATTTTAAAACCATTATTTAAAAGTATGACTTTATCTTTATTAACATTGAAGTCATAAAATCCAAACACTTATTTTATTACTTGTAAGTAATAGGCAAAAATTGTCTATTCTTATGAGGACTTTACCTTAAATTTAGTCTAATTAATAATTAAACTTAATTTTCACATTACGATTTCAATATTGTTGAAGAACTTACACTTTCTTCTCACGACTTTGTTTCCAAAAGTCAAAAGTCCTGCTTCATTTAACTATCTCTTCAAGACAAAGTCATGTCCAGACTTAACTCCTTCTATAATAATTTTAAAACTAAACCCAAATGGTAATTTGAAAGTTAAATCAACCATATTTGTAAAAAAGAAAAAAAAAACACAAAAGAACACGTTAACGTTGTTTGAAAGAGTTTGGTAATACCAAAAATATGGTAAATAGAGAGTTTGGTAATACAAAAAAATTGGTAAAAGAAAGCGGCAGCCCCTTTCAGTTTAGGACACGCGTCCCATTTTAAAACAAAAATCATTTTGTCATTATCACTTTTATTTTCATCAAATAATAAATTAAGAAATATATATATATATAAAGAAATATATATATATATATATATATATATATATATATATATATATATAAAGAAATATATATATATATATATATATATATATATATATTAAAAAATTCTCATTCTTCACATTCTTCTTCCATTGATTTCACGCGGTGCCGTCCTCTTGTTCAGTTCTTCGTTGTCTTCCAAGTAACATCCTCAGTTTCTTCAAAAGAAAAACCTTGATATATTCGCTTCTCACTTATTTATAAATATAACTTTATGTATCTATGTATGTGTGTACGCTATAATATAATCTTTGTATCTTCCTTCTTCTTTCAGTTATTTGGTAAGTGCTGAGAATTCCTTTGTCTAAAGATGAGTTCAGGTCAGAGTGCTACAGGTAAAGTCTCTTTTCCATGCTTTATACTCAAAAACACTTCTCTCTTTCTTCTCGTTTCTTTTACTCTAGGCTGTACAAGTTTCAAATACCACACTTATACAAAATAAAGCATATTCTTAATTTTCTCTTATATTAAACTTTGAACTTTTCCACTTTTCTCCAAATCCTCTAGCCACATACTAATCTTACTTGTAGTTACTTTTCCGTTTCAGTGCAGTATACTTCCCATCAATTCTCTTGCCAGCCCAATTTTTAACGGAACTAGCTTGACATGATCTCTCAAAACTTGTAAAATTACCTCTCTCTTGACATAACAGTATTTGACAACCAGAATGTTAGCTTGATATACTTCTTTCCAAGTTTCATCATGTCCCCTAGCAACTAGGGAGAGAAAAGTTTGCTACGCACACACCACCAAGAGGGCTAAAAGTTTCCTTCACCATATATGGAAGTCTTTTTCGGAGAACTATTGTTCCCTTTTTCATATTTGGTTTATCTTGGTCCCTTCCTGTTGAGATCCTGCATTTGCTTGTCTGATTCATGTTCTTCATTCTAGTAAAAGGATAGAAGATTTTGTTTCTGTAATAAATTCTTTATTTTATTAAATTAATCACATGATTAATTTGATTTTCGACCAGTAAAATTTTCTTATCAGAAAACAAACTTTCTTCTACAATTTTGTTAGTAAAGGTTTGGTGAGGTGTATAAAATTGTAACACAATTTTTTTCCAATATTTTTACATTTTGATAGTCTTTGCAAAATCGAGATCTTGGTCATTGGTTTGCGAGCAATTTGGATTTTGTAAAGCACAAGAAACCTAGTAATGATTTTGAGATCTTTCGTTTGTTCTTATTTGGATTTACGAAATGGGTTGACAGAAATATTAAAGGAATCAAAGTATCTATCGATCATATATGTTACCTAATGAAGTTTAATTGAGGTTCCTTTATATTTTATATTAAGAGAATTGTTGCGTGAGTAAAGGTATAACCAAAAAGTCTATGATATATTCAAATATGTCAAGTGTTTCCTAATTTTTCAGTTCATTATAACTACTCCATTATAGCGTGTTTGTGTTTGGTTTCATGTTAGAGTTTTAATTACATTTTTATTTTTGTGTTTTGATTAGCGAGAATGGATATACACTCATTAATTGTCTTCAAACAGCTTAAAATATTTTTCTTTTTGAATTCGATCAAATATTTTATAATAGATTTTCTAGTAAATTATTTCATAACAAAATGATAATAAATTTAAAATTTAGTGAGTTGAAACCATTTAAGTATTTTTAAATTGGATAAATTTTTTTAATAAACTTAATTACTATTTTTTCTTTATAATAAAAGTATTCAAACACAAATCATATAATTTTAAAAAAGAATCATTTAAAATTAATTATATAAATGTTCGTGAATGTTCACCCAAACACACGATTAAGAATTGTATATTTATGTGCGATGTAATTATTTTTGTGTAATTAAATTTCAAAACCCTCATCAATTCTAATATTTTTAGTTAAGTATCTATTAATTTTTGTTATGTTGAGTAATCAAATTTTTATATTTTATGATTGCATATTTATCATTTAACTTGCTTTTGTTAATGAGATTATATGATTGTTAGTTTGTCTGTTATGTTGCATACTTTTACTTTGTGTCTATGTATTAATAAATGTAACTTAATATAAGATGATCTACTTTCATTTCTTTTCTTTTATTTCTTTTTTTTTAAAACATCTTATAACAAGAATAGTCCAATCTCAGCAATAGTAGTGATAAAAGGGCAATAAAGAATATTTGAACATTATCCAATACATTTAAAAATTTTAAAAAATAATTATAAATTTAAATATAAAGATCAAATTATTAATAAAATGTAAAAATTAATAAAAATCAAATTAAAAATACTCAAATTTATGAATAACTTTAACTTTATTTTTCTTTTATTTTTTTACCAAAATTTAATTTTTATTTAATTTTTCTTCCATTTTCATCCCACCATAGATCATATTAATTATATGTGAATTTAACAACTAACCTCACAAATTGCAATGTATATATACATTGATTACTCAGGCTTCATTAATAGTTCCTTGAGCAATTTAAGTGAAATAAATTATTTCAAAGATATGTACATGCTCACACACACTAATATGATGAATATGATTATGGTTAATTGTTTGAATGTAGCTTATCATCCACCTTCAGCTTCACCTCCACCCGTTGGTTATCCCACCCAAGACATTCCACAATACCCTCACAATTCATCAATGGTGGAAACCAAGTCCAAGGGTGATGGCTTCTGGAAAGGATGGTAATTATTCATTCCTCTTTCTCCCCACATGCACTATCTTCAATCTCCTTAATTCCGTTTTTAATCCTTAAAGTTTGGTTTTCATTTAAAAAACTCATTCTTTTTTTGTTAGGGTTAAGAATTTATTTTTTTGGCTCAGTTATTTTTTTGTTTTTAACTTTCACTTTGAGTCATCATTACAGATTTAAGTCAAGATGAAAAGGGTTTCTAGGTTTAGAGAGAATGATCGAAGACTATTTTTATTAGCACTAGAAAACAAATTCTTTATTTTTTTTTTTTTCAAAAAACATTTTTTATATTTTCAACTGTCATTTCTGTTTTCTTTAAACGAAAACATAACATTTGTAAAACTCAATGAGAAATAAAATAAAATTAAAAAAAAAATATTGACTCGAGAATCCTTGATCCAGGATTTGAGAGGGCTAAAAATTCAATCATGGATCTCTTTATTTATGATGTGTGATTATTTTGACGCAGTTGTGCTGCCATATGTTGCTGCTGTGTTCTGGATGCATGTTTCTAGTCACATTACCTTCTATACTTTATTCTATTGCTTAATAAATTATGATCCTTTTAATGTACTAAATACATCACCCTTATACATTACATTTTAGGTAATTGTAATCATATTTATTCCCCATTCTTTGTTTTCACTTTTAATATTAGAATTGATGAAAATTATTTAAATACAATATAAACTCTATTTGTAAACATCTCAAACGATTTAAAAATCTTGTTCCAGAAATATTGTTAATATTGTTTTAGAAGGCTTACTTTGAAAGATTTACAGAATAAATTAGTCATCATTGAAATATGACGGTGAGTGGAAAAATTATGTGGGTGTAGATGGTAATTATATGGGTGCGAAAAGCAAAATCTTAAACAGTTGTTTAGTTTAATGAGATCAATAGATCATTTTAAGTAAATATTTTTTTTCTACTTAAAGATACATAACTATTTTATTTTTATACAATTAATCGGCGATTAGGAGCATTGTAGAATTTTAATCTTTTTCTTTTTGCTCATAAAAATAATTTATAGACTTATGCGGATAACAAAGGGTAAATAATAAATCAAATAAAGTAGAAAATACAACCCTCCTTAGTAATTAAAATATAATTTCGGGATTACAGACTTTGTATATGAAGTAATGAAAGAGCTGGCGTACGCAATGAAATAGTAAATGGATTATTAATGGAATGGTTGGGCGTTAATTTAATTAAACTTATAAGGCTTAGTCTTCTAAGTGAAACAATTTAAGTGTTCCTGTAGAGAACAAATAAGATAAGTTAGGCACGAGCGTCACTTTACCTATGTAGTCCGTTATTTTTTCAGTTGGTCTCTTCCTGGTTGGTATATGTCTGCTTGGACCCGGGAGGGATTACCTGCAGAAAGGACTCTGAAGCTCAAGTCAGCTAAAGCTCTCCAAAAGTCAAATCAAGTGATTAATGGAGTAATGAATGCGTACCTTTAATTAATGGGGTCCACGTGTATTTATAAAGTATTAATTATGTCTGGGCTGTAAGTGGGCCTAGGCCCTAACCCAGGCCTTTAGGTGGATTCATTGAATATCAGGGGAGCTTTGATTTTGCTAAGTATATTGAGGTTGTCGGCCTAAACCGACTACTTTCCTTGGCGGTTTGTGTTGCTCATGTGTTGTCTTAGGCAGGTTGTTCCTCTAGATGTTTAGGTTACCGGTTTAGGCCGGTTAGGCTTAGGTCAACCCAGCCTAGGCCGGTTACTTGAATGCTTTGGTATATAGGTATGGTTTTGTTAAGTTGGCTTGGTGTGGTACACCAGTTCCCCAGCCTTGACCGACATAGGTATCAGTCAAGGGTGATATGTGTTGATATGCTAGCGGGACCGGCTAGGTGTGATACATTAAGTATTTTGATTTCACTAAAAAAAAAACCTTTTGAATAAGAATAACCAATGTACCTTCTAAAACAAAACAAAAAAAAATTATAATCTAGAAATGTGTTGCTTTAGTCTCGAATTTCACACTTGAAATTTGAAAATAATTTCTATGTTTTTCTTCAACCTTTTATTGTTTTTGGACAGTCTTAGTAATGCCTCTTAACTAGTCTTTTGCAAAGACAAAACGAGTGAATATATTTCTCTCTTGTCTAATAGCCTATAAAGATAAATTGATTAATACTAGGGTGAGCATCACTTATGTTGATCATCAGATTCCACATGATTAATTTAATATAATCAAAATAATACTTTAAAATTTATATCTAACTATTTAATATCGAGTTAGTTGGATTTGGTTGCTCTAGTTGCGAATTCGGTTAGGTTTTTTTTGGATTGTAAATTTATACCAAATCAAAAATTTTAATGAAAAAAAATATTTTTATTTTAAATAAATGATATAAATATAGTGAATTTTTAACTAAAAAAATGACATGTATAATTTAATAATGATTATTATAATGGACTACGATTTTACATAAAATACTACTAAATTTTAACAAAATAAAATTTAAAATTTAAAATATATTTACAAATTTATAGATATTAAAATAGAAATTTGGGTTGAGTCAGGTATCCACAAAATTTCAACCTACTATCCAAACTCGATCACGATTATCCATTTTATTTAATTTTATTTATCTACCATTATCCGCTTATCCAATCCAACTCGACCATATGTTCAAATTTATTTGAGTTTTTTCGAAATTTGGTAAGATACAATTGTTTTTTTGACTCCTATTAACTACATTTGTCCTCAAACGTCTGCAAAGATAGAGTAAATATAATTATCACCTATTTGATCACTATAAAAGCCTAATGGATAACATTGCATCATGTCCTTAATCATTACTTAACATATTAAAGAGAAAGGATGTGTTCACCACCCTTAAATGATCAGAGCAATTTCAAAAAACTTGATATCTCATATTAACATGAAAATTTGAAATAAAATAAACTGTGGTATTTTATGCAAAAAATCGTATAGCGAATAACAAACGTTATCGATATATCAATAATGCTAATATTGTTAACATACGACATAAATGTTGTCATTAAATAAACTCCAATAAAAGATAAATAAGTATCATTACATACCTTGTTGATTTATAAAAAGGAAACTCAAATTTATAGAAATAAGGAGGAATTAAGGATGACAAACCCTTTATTATAAGGACCTAATTACCACCTTAAGGGAAAATCCAACTATAAGTATATTAGACAAACTATAGGAAGACAAAACACCGTGTGCTCTATTGCATGTGTGATGAGTGCATGAATAATAATAAATAAAAAAAAAAAGTAAGAAAACATTCAAAGAATAATCACAAAGAGTATGACAAGAGAAGATGTTCTTACTCATAAAATAATAAAAATAATTGTTTTGTTTCTTTACTTTTCATGTCTTGGGGTCATAACATGTAGGATTTATCTTGTCATTTTGATTAACTTTATTTGAACTCTTATGTTGTTTCGTTGGAGTTAAATGATGATTCCTCTTATGATATTTATCTTTGGGGAAAAGGACTTATTAAATGATATTTTTTGTATCACCTAAGCCTCATATCCATCTTATATTTTTGAATTGTTGTCTTATATATCTCATTCTTAGTTTTTGTTGAGAAAAATAAGCCATCAATTAAGAAGATTATCGTCTTTACTCCTAAGAATCACCCTATTAACAAAGAATTAAGATAAAAACAAGGAACATAAGAATATAACATGGAAACCCTAAACCGGAGAAAAACCTCGACTATTGCCTAATGACAACCAGAGAATAACATTGTGTGAAAATTTGTACAAAACATAGACTACGAACCTGTACAACCAGAGAAAATTTGTACACCCACTCCTTAGCTTATCTAGGCGATGTGGAACTTTCCAAGACGTATTATTTTCACCAGTCCAATAATCTCCAACCTGATTAAAATAAATACATCTTCATTGCCTATACCAACAATCATACTCCACCATAAAGAGTTGGAATTAAACTATCCCAAGAATTTACATGCACCCTACATCAATGCTGACCAATGCTCATGTATAATCACCACACTCCTTGCATCGATATTAGCCAACGCCTATGCATAAACACCATACACCTTGCATCAATGCTAACCAATCCTCGTGCATAATCCCTATGCCTCTTGCATCAAAATAAGTCATTGCCCGTGTAAAACTTATCGCTTGAAAAACTCATCCTAGCCCTAATAGTCTGCCAAACCAAGAGCTGCCAAGTGTCACAGTCCTCCACTTTCAAATCTCACCAACCATGAGAAGCCACATGTCACAATCCTCCATTATTAGATCTCACCAACTAAAAGTTGCCATGTAATCTCCTTTTTTCTCAAGCAGGTATGTAAAATAGCAAACATTCTGTATACATGCGTAGCTTGGATGATGAGTGCGTATTTTTGCCCTTATTCAGTGTTTAATTCTGGGTATTTTAATTGAATTTATGTGCTTAAAGAGTGATTTAATTGATAATTCTGATAATTAGGCTATTTGAACTTGTGTGATAAAAATTTCTTATAAAGTGATTTTTAGCTGCATAAATTATTTTTGGATATTTTAACGTTTGTTGATGCAGCTGAAGTTAAGATTAAGCTTATTTAAAAGTCGGAAAATAAATTGATTGAAATTATAAAACACCTTTAAATAAGGCTAAAATCAGCAAGTTCTGGAAAAATTACTTTTGTACCACAGTTTTTACTTATACACTTCCCTCTTTCTAAATGGGTCTCACCAAAAACCTATCTTGCACCCCCTAATATGTCTATTTTCACCCCTCCTACCACTTAAATTTCATTCACTCAGATGTTGCCATGTGGCAGTCCTCAACTTTTAAAATTAGCCAACCAAAACAAGCCATGTGGCATTAATCCTTACAAACAGATCTACACCAATGAAACACTGCCACGTCATCATTTTCCTTCATCTCCCAAAATGGAACCCTAACCCTAATTTTCCTCCTCTCCTACCATCACCATGGCAACCGCCGGCCACCATTCACGGCCATTCACGGACCTCGCCGGCAGCCACTGTGTCGTCATCATCAACGAAAATTGCTGCAATGCGCGATGAACAAATCAGCACCGTGCTTGCACCTGCGAGACCCGTCCACTGCCAGAAGCCACCATCATCACGCACATGTCGCAGCACCTACATACCTTGCGGTGGCCACCACCTACATCCTTGCGAGAATCTAGAAGCAACATCACCTTCTTGTCGGAAACCACCATGAGCAGAACCTCCATGCCTGCGCCATTCACGAACGCAACTACAGTAGCCATGGCAGCAACTTCACCACCTTCGAAGATCTCGCAGTAGCACCACTTCCTCGCAAACACCATCTCCATTACAGCAGTTGCACCGCACCACCACAGTTTCGTCACCATTGTTCACGCAACAGGAGCAGTTTGAACCACGCACCTGGACCAGCACCACCACGTCGGAGCAGTCGCCGTTGCAGCAGCCACAAGCCTCCATGAAACCTTTTCGCAACCAAAGTGTGAGAGAAACCCTAGTCTGGAAAGAGAAAGTGCACTCTGTCACGTGTCAGTTTCTCATTGCACAGTCAAATTGGTCAACAAGTCAAACTGGTCAATGGAGCAGCAAAGCTGGTCAAATTTGGTCAAACAGTCAAATACTAGTCAAAGGAGAAGGGTTTATTTGCAAATATTGATATTTTTGGATGTCTCTGCAAAATTGGACTACAGGATTGAAAATGGGTTATTTAGAAAATTAATACAAATATTATTTGGTGATAATTTATCAGATATCTTTAAATAATTAATTTATTTAATTATATCATAAATTATTAACCAACTATATTTGTCAAATAGTTTATATCTCTCCAAATATCTTTGAATATTTATCTTTATCTTTATTTTAAAAGATATTTGAGAGGTTTTAGCAACAGAAAAGCCCAGTCCAATTCCTATATAAA
>Ga0209589_1014208_pt1 | contig 10083 bp, 7 predicted proteins | sample CowpeawhiteBW_FD_187525 | JGI IMG/M metagenome (GOLD analysis project Ga0209589, IMG submission 187525) | Root nodule microbial communities of legume samples collected from California USA - Cow pea white BW (SPAdes) (version 2) | ecosystem: Host-associated > Plants > Roots > Nodule | place: USA...
TGGTTGGACACATGATGGGCATGGAACTGGTTGAGTTCCCGTCGGCTACTAATGGGCGAGGAGTCCTTAGTATGGTGATTACATGTGTCGGGCGCACGATGGGCAAGGAACTGTGATGTTCCCGTCGGCTACTATTGGGCGAGGAGTCCATAGTATGGTGATTGCGTGCGTGCCAGGGTCCAAGTATGAGACTTGGATGTTATACTATAGGCGAGGACTATGAGCGGGATAGGCTCATATGGTTGGACCATGAATGAGTTAGTTTCGTGGGAGCACAGGGAAGTCCCAAGGCCTAGTACATGCATATGACTCATGACGGACTATGAGGTCATGGTTGGGTGATTTGGAAATTATGAAGTTAATTATATTATTTTGGGTTGGGAAATATATTTATATTCATGTTTTATTTATATATTGTGCATAACTCACCATTTCTGTGTGTGTGGCGATGATCGGATAACTTGTTATCCGGAAGCAAATGATGTGACAGGTGGGCCAGGAGATGCTTAGACTTGGAGCGAGGGCTAGCATGGGATGTTTTGTAGATACATATGTATATGTTTACTATTTTGTTTTTTTTTAAAATATTATGTAAACCTGGCAGGAGCCGTTAACTTTAATTCCAATTGTATGAATCATGGACTCCTGGTCTTATGGCTTTACGTATGAAAGTTTTAAATTTCTCGTGTTTTCGGGAAATGGTTTTTATTAAATGTGTTCTTTATTTTAAATTGTAATTTATTTATTGAATATCAGTAATATTCCTTAGGGATGTTACAAATTACACAAGTACTTTGATCGAGGTCATACCCGACCAAATAAAACATGGAAATGCAGTATACTCGGTAATTCAACCAAGGTCGTCTCTCAGTGACCAAACATTTCGTTCAAAGAGCTTTTCAGATACAGTTCAACACAAAAAGGTGGGGGGGGGGGGTTGGCAGATTCACAATGTTAATCAACAAATTAAATTAAATGCAACAGTGATTAAAAATGTATTGACATCCTTGATTCAAATGCAATTTCACTTATCATAGGCCACCAAATTAACACCTCTGCCTTCTCTCAATCCACTAGATAATAACCCACTAAGCGAAAGTTACAGTCCAACTTCATTATGCAATTAAACAATGCACACATCCATGAATTCGTGTAAGTTAAGCTACATACATTAAGCATGAACATAACATACATATGTAATTAATCTGTAAATTAAGTATAAATAGATGAATCACATGCATTCCCCGAATTCAAGACAAAGACATGGCAAATTTCACAAAACAAACACAACCTCAAAGCTTCGTTGCATTTTTCATCAAGGAGTCAATACATGAATTTAGCAAGACATGGAATGGAGCAATTAAACACTTCAAAACGGAATTCACCAAAACAGAATATCAAACCCTAACTTGGGTATTATTCAAATGCAAATTCAAGAGAAAAATAGAATTTTAAAACTTTAATGGAACAAAAATGGCTGCTATGATATAAAAACTGAAAATCCCATACATGGGTGTTTTTCCAAGTCAATACAATGCCCAAAACAAGATGCCCAAGCTAGCAATTGAGTTCAAAACGTAAAACCCACATTGGGTGCTATCAAATGTGCATAAAAACGCTAAAAATAAGTGTTAAAACGTGAAAAACGAAAGAAGGCACCTCTATGGTCACCCACTAGAGCTTAGAAACGTGAAAATGTAGAATGGGAGAGAGAATGGTGGCTACCTATGAAGAAGATGACCTAAAACTCGTGGTCACATCACCACATTTCTACATAATTACAAAACTGTCATTTTGTCACTCAAAATTACAAAAATGCCACTTTGGGTTGAAAAATGCTAGCCCAATGACGTGGACAAACTAACTGACATGGTGTAGACATGACAATGATGTGGAAACTCTCTTTTGACCTTAAGATTAATGTTCAAGCTCCAAAATTTGCTCCACATAATACCTAAAAACAATTAGAAACAATAATTAGACCAATTAATGTCAAATACACTAGTGCATTTTAGAGCTTTTACATCGCAATATATGCCTCGGTTCATGCGCACCCGCTGCATATAAACACACGGTGGCATTTTTGTAATTAAAGTCATGTTTTATGCCTCGGTTGTCATTCTAACCGAGGCATATAGCTTAAAAAAATTTTGACCACTCGCGTTGACCCATAATTTGAATTTTTTTTTTCATTGAAGCAATATGCCTCGGTTCTTTTATAACTGAGGCAGTAGAGACCTTATGCTTCGGTCCAACTAGTACCCGAGGCATATAACGAGACAATATGCCTCAGTTTCGAATAACCGAGGCAGTATCTCTTCGTAGGGTTAAAAAAACCCAATTTCTTCACTACAGCAGCAGCGCACTTCTGCAATTCTTCTTCTTCTCCGATGTTCAGCGCACCTCCGACAGTCCTGCACAACTCCCACTGTCCTGCACACCTCCGACGCACACCTCCCACCATCTCGCACAGCTCCGACGTGCCAGGCCATCGTTTCGTTACCTGCACCGCACCGTTGTTGCATCGCCTGCACCGTCGAGGAGGTTTCTGATGCCACTGCGGCTTCTTCTTCTTCGACCAACCATCATCGCTGCTGCACCGTCGAGGAGCCGTGCACTGCCACTAGAGCTATTGTATCTTCTTCTTCGAGCAACCATCACCAACGTCCTGCGCGGTTTTGTTCACTCTGCCTGCACCGCCACTGCACGCACCGTCGAGGAGGTTGTTGATGAACGCCTTGCTAAAATTCAACGAGAAGATGAGCGTCTTGCTAAACTTCAACAAGATGAAGATGAACGTCTGGCTAAAATCCAACAAGATGAAGTTGAACGTCTGGCTAAAGCTCAACTTGAGGAAGACGAGCAACTTGCTTGGGCAATTCAAGAAAGTTTGACCATTGGTTCTCCTCCTCGATCTGACAATGATTCTTCATTTCTATCTTATCCTCACCTCTTTCCCCCTGGATATAGGTAATTGTGTGTATAATTACACCTTTTATCTATATAACAAATCCTTCCTTGTACGTTTATGGAAATTGCTGAATTTTCTGACATTTCAAGCAGAATATGTTTTGAAACTTCAATTTTAAGTTTTGCTGGTTTGAGTGTTTGGTTATACAATTAACTGATTTGGAATTCATTCTAGATATTATTTTAAAAGATTCTCATCTAAAACGTTGAAGTGGGCTAAGCACTGGATTGGAATTTTATGAATGATACCTTGGTGTATGTTAGTTTCCTGAGTGTTATTAAGTACCTTTAACTAAGATGAAAATGTTAGAAAATGGTAGTGATTAAAATGAACATATTCTGTAATGTTTTAACTAGTTTTGTTTATGGTGATTCGTTAACACTTCCTGTGGAATATCTTGGAGTTTACTCGTCATCTACTAAAATTGAAGTTCTCTCCTCTATTTCAAGAAAAAAAGGTGAAAATTAATCTTAGCTTCATAAATGAAGGTCTTAAAATATCCTTTTTGGTCAATCTTCATTTGATTATGCTGAATTTGTTCCTTTATAGTTTTCCATGTCTAACAATCGCCCTTACCACAAATCATGCTATAGGGAGAAGCATCACCCAGATATGATGTTTGCAAGAACTTTGTAAGTATCTTGACACTTATTTTGCACTAACAGTTGTCTATTTGTCAACTTTGTGCGTGTTCTCTTTCAAGTTTAGAAATTTAGAAATTTCTATCCAATGTTTCAAATGTTATTTTACTTTATTATTTTCTTCACTGATGATTTAAGTGGAAAAGTTAATCTAACGGGAGCTTTAAACTTTACAGGAGTTCTTGGATCAACTACCTAAGCTAACAAATGTTAACTGATAATCATAGTAATTTACTGCCATACTTGAGCTACAAGATCGATCTCATCATCCCGCATAGTTAACTTAGATCTTCAAGGAAATTTAAAACCAAACCTTAATTTTCTAATCTACATCAAATATTTTTCCTTATGTGATGATAGAAAAGGTGTAAGTTAAAGTCTGCAATCCCCATGGTTAAACTTTTTGTGCTATTTTTGCTCTTAAAAGAAAAAAGCGAAGTCCTTGTTTCTTTTACTATTTTTTTAAAAAAGATTTATGTTTTCTAAAATTCGTTTGCCCCTGAGCGCATTTCTTTTTTCTGAAGTCTGTCTCTTGAGCAGTTGAAGAAAACAAAAGAGGATGAAGAACATCTCCCTTTCTGTTTCTTAAAACACTTGTTTAGAGACCAGTTTTTGAAACAATAAGAGTGAGAAGAGAATCAAACAGACCCTAAGTCTTGGCTTTTAAGTTATTTTTTATAAGTGTTATATATATATATATTGTTGAGTGAACTAAACTGATTGGTTATTTCTTTGCAGATCCCAACTAATTCATCTGGCCTCATTCAATATAGAGCTCATCCTTTTTGGTTACAAAAATATTGTCCATCTCATAAGCTTGATGGCACTCCTCGTTGTTGTAGCTGTGAAAGAATGAAGGTTAGTAATATTAGCTTTGAAAACATTTCATCCTACTATTAACAATTAGGAGATAACTGATGGATCCGTTCCTTTACTCTCTCCCCATCAATTGTAATATGATATTGTTTCTGTCTGGTTCTAGTTTTCTGGTTCAAAATTTGCAGGTTAAATGTGCTAGATTTGAATGAAATAGGACCAGAATTACAAAAAAAAAATACCTTTATGCCGCGATTGTAACCAAAACCGAGGTAGAAGACTATTCGAATTTTTCTTTTTTTTTTTTAAATGGTCATATGCCTCGGTTGAAACACACCCGAGACAGTAAATGTATCTTTCTGCCATGGTTAAAACGGACCCGAGGCAGAAAGTATATTAAATTTTCTTTTATTTTTTGAATTTCTGATACCCATTAGGCCTCGGTTATGAGAAAATCGAGGCAGTAAATATTAAATATGCCTCGGGTTTGTAACCGAGGCATAAAGTACTACCTTTTTACCTCGGCCGTATATGCCTTGGTTGTGGACCCGAAGCCAAAAGCTGAAAATAACCGCTGTCATTTCCCTTTCCTGCACTAGTGATAACTCAAAATTCAGAATAATGGCCCAATAAAACCCAATTGAGAAAAATGCATTAACAAAAGAAATTAAGCACTAAAAACCCCCCAAGAATGGCACAAAAAGGTAATGGAATAAGGGCAAATAATGACTCATCATACTTATATACATAACTGAAGCTTCCAAAAGGGTAAACATCAATAGTGAAGTCCTTTATAAGTTAAAGCTTCCAAAACAGTGCATTACTTATATACACAACTGATTCACAAATTCATAAATATTCATTTCTCTTTCTAGATCACTTTGGTCATCTTAGTAGTTGATAATTGTTCTGATTGCTCCTCCTGTGACATCTCATCATCATTGGTAGATTGAGCGAACAATCCTTTTGCAAGTGTTCTATAACCTTGTGAATCAGAATCATGGTCTATTATACCCAAGAGATTATGTTACATAAGCACAAATGCACAATGTATAAATATGATTACTGTGAAAAAAGCAAAAGTAGTATTATTGGTATAGATAACCAAATTGATTTATGCTAAAGACTTACAATAAAGCTATCAGTATCAACACTTAAATCACAAATGCTTTTTGAGCTAAATTCTATAATCTGTACGAAATAGATACATTCAAAATTAGCAAACACCAAAAATACAACTCATATGAATACTTACAATTTGGCTATCATTGGAAGTTGGAAAATCACAATCAATTTTCTGACTTCCACTTGCAACCTAACCTATTCGAGAACAAATCAATTGGTACATATACAATATAGATAACAAATAACCAAAAATGTAATATATACATGCCAATCAATATTGATGGACAAAAATCTCCATCAATGATTTCCTTTATACTTTTGAACTTGTATACTTTTAGAGGTATATTTGGCATAGGATGAGCTTTCACAATAGTTGCACCAATAAATAACAACTTATAATCCTATTCACATATACAATATTGACCCTAGCTTTTTAAAATTTTAAAGTTATGCATCATATATGATTCATCCTCTACCAACTTTTCTACCCAAACAACCAGGTCTTCCTTTTTCACCACAACGGGAATCATGTCCCCCTACAACATATATATAAGCATGATTAACTTGTAGTCACACTTACCTTGTCATCCACCAAAACCATTTCAATATGTTTACCTTCATCCCTATTTTTGACCTTCCAAAGATCATTGATTCTAACTCCAAGTTTTAGGGTCTCTCTATTTCCATTAATATCCTTAATCATATAAAAATTTTTTGGTAATACTTTAACAACAATCTTGGTACCCAAGTATGCCTACAAACACAAATAATCTAAGATATTCGAGTTATAAAATAACTAAAAAATATAGTCCAAAAAAATATAGTCCGACTAACAAATTTTGAACCCAAACATCACAACTTGTAACCTAAACACCAAAAGAACACAATCACAAATATCATACAAAAAGCTTATAAAGAGTGTAAATAAACAACTGCAAAATAAAAATCAAGTAAGAATCCCCAACTGTCAACCCAAACAACACAAAAAACAGAACCACAAAGTCCCGCAAAAGAGACAACCAACATACAAATGGAACTTTAGATTAAACAAAACGATAAGAACCTTAAACCATTAAAAGATCAAACAAAATCCTAAACAACAAATAACCCATAACCCAAAACGACAACACCTTCCACAACAGCATTGCACGACAACTCCTGTCCCAAGAAAATGCTTTTAAAAAACCAACAAAACACCTCAACCAAAACCACTCACCTTGAACAACAAATGTAGTCGGCATAAAAAGGAGAAAAAGAAGCAGCAAAAGAAGTAGAAAAAGGAGAAATGAAACGAAGCAAAAGAAGGAGAAAAGAAAGCAGAAATATGAATTGATTTGAAATCTGAACCTCATAGAAACTTCAAAAGAAATCCATCACACCTTCAGCTACAGTGTTCGCGCCATCCATCTGCATAACACCAAATTACTTAAAAACCTCATGTTTGGACACGTGTTGATCAGGTGAGACATGAACAAAAAGGGGAAATTTCCACATGTGTCAGCCTTTTAAGTAGGATAATTGAGTAAATTTGGTTATACATATGAAGAATAGATAAATAGTTAAAAGATAATTATATTAATTAAAATATTTATTTAAAAGGAGAATTTATTATAATTTTAAAAATGAACATTTAATAATCATTATGTCATTACTATTATTATATAAAAAAAACATGAGATATATATATAACCAGATAGTCAGTAATCCAATTTAGCAATGTTTTTGTTTTATATTCAGCGGAATTTTTAAGCTATGCGGCTTTCACAATTGTGCTATTTATACGTAGGCGCATCACTCTTTTTCATGCAAAAACCCTCGTTTCGTTTCTTCTCATCTCCCGCTAACCTATCACCAAGAAAACGAAAGAAAAACCCTTGCTTCTTCTCCGATCATCAGTCCTGTCCTCCTTGTTCTTCCATTTCCGTCCAACAGAAAGAGGGTTCGTAACTTCGAATATTCCTATTTCTGCGCGAATTAGGGTTTTGTATGCCATAAGCAAAGAAGATTGTCGAACCTTACCATGTTTTTCTTGTTCTTTCTTTTGCAGAGCGACTCGCGAAATCACGTCATGTCGTGATTTTCAACGATTCCATCAGACGAAGATCCTGCTCGCTCGTAATCTAACTCGTGGATAGCACAAATCTCCAAGCTTAACATACTTCGATTCAGATCGCGGTTGTTACTACTTGCTTCTAACGATGTCTGGTTCGAACCGTAAGTATCGCCTCCTCTGCGTTAATTCGTATCGTAATGTTCTTGCGTGCTCGGTTTTAGGATAATTTTGTGTTTCTGCTAGTGTTGTGGTTCCTTTGGAGAATGATTGTTTTATTGTTTATTATTATTATTATTATTGCTGTATTTGTTGATTGGAGGTAAGTGTGCGTGAAGGGTGGGGGATGGTATTTGTTTGCTTATTGATTATTTTCGCAAACCGTTTATAATGTGGAGTTATTCTTTCGACAGCTTTTGGGCAGTCTTCGTCGAGCCCTTTAGGCTCTCAAATAGTTTATGGACAGACCAATTCAAGTACCAATCCATTTGACCCTAACCCGTCTGGTAGTACGAGTCCATTTGGTTCGCAAACTGGAAGATCCATGTTCGGAGGTACTTCCACTGGGGTATTTGGTGCGGCACAACAGTCTTCTCCCTTTTCTTCCAATACAGCTTCTGGGGCTTCATCGTCACCTGCTTCCGGTAGCTCCGTACCCGCTTTTGAGTCTTCTTCAACTCCTACTTTTGGTAGCTCATCATCGTCAGTTGGTGGTATGAGTGCCTTGAATTCTTTTTTCATTTTGTTTACGGCTTGTTTTTGTTGTTTTCATTAGATTGTCTTCATTTATTTCTTTCTGAAATATTACATCAAATTTTTTTCATCAGGTTGTTCATTGAATTACTGAGTTCTTTAGTATCATTTAGCTACTGTCTTCGTTTTTTTTAACAATCTTATTGGGACAGTTTTTTGGTTCAATCTGAGAATTGATTCTCTTGGTTTGTAGGATCATCCGTTTTTGGTCAGATGCCTGCTTTTGGAGGTTTTGGATCTACTCCTACTCAAACAAGTCCATTTGGTGCCACACAGCAATCACAACCGGCTTTTGGAAGCAGCATATTTGGTTCCTCAACAACTTTTGAAGGATCATCTCGGCTTGCATTTGGTGCTACAAGCATCCCTGCATTTGGCACTCCTGCATTTGGTGCTAGCAGACCTTTGGAAATACTGGTATCGACCTTTGGAAATACTGGTATTAGACAGCCAGGTTTTGGAGGTCAGCAACGGGGTGGAAGTAGAGTAGCTAGTTACACAGCAACAACTGAGGCATATAGTAGAACCTCTGTACACACTGCAAAATTGGAATCTATATCTGCCATGCCTGTTTACGAACTCAAAAGTCATGAGGAACTAAGATTGGAGGACTATGTGGGAGACAAAGGTTTTTTTTTTAACATTTTTATAATTCTTCTGGCTTTCATTGCAGATGATGATTTTGACTTAATGAATTATATAATTTAGGTGGAAGTACAGTAGCTAGTTATGCAGCAACAATTGAAGCAGATAGTGGTACCTCTGGACGGATCCCAAAATTGGAATCCATATCTGCCATGCCTGTTTACGAACTCAAAAGTCATGAGGAACTAAGATGGGAGGACGATCAATTGGGAGACAAAGGTCTTTTCTTTTTTTTTCTTTCAAACATTATAAACATTTTTGTTGTTATTCTGGCTTTCATTGCAGATGATGATTTTGACTTAATGAATTATATAATTTAGGTGGACCACTTCCCTCTGGTCAGTTTACTGGTTTGGCAGGCTTCAGTTCGTCTACAACACAGACAAATGCCTTTTCTCCTTCACCAGTGTTTGGTCAATCATTGGCCAATCCTTTTTCTTCCACAACACCTAATTCTAACCCGTTTGCGCCAAAGAGTTCTCCCTTTTCTTCTGGATTTGGAACTTTTGCCGCTAATGCCTTCAGTTCATCAGCTTTTGGTTCTTCAACATCAGCAGCAACACCCACTATTTTTGGCTCATCCCCATCTCCATTTGGTGCTAACTCTTCTTTAACTCCCAGCTTTGGAGCTAAGTGTTCCATAGGTAGCACTGTCTTTCAGTACAGAAAGTATTTGTTTGAGCCTTTACACTGTGTAGCATTTATTTATTTCATTTGTTGTGTTTTTTTGCTTTTACTTAGGTAAATTTTCTCCCTTCCGCTTTCTCCAACCGAATGATCTTTTTGTTAATGTCTATTCAATTTCAGATTTTTCTTTCAAATTGGTTGACCAATTTCTACCTAATATATTTTTGCTGATTAGTTAGCCTTTCTTCTAGGTATAAGAAACTATACAAAAAAGTATTTATGTCTCGATGGTTCTGAGGGTGTGTTTTGATTTTTTTGTTAAAATGGTGTTTTTTTTTTTTCGTTTTTGATAGATTTAGATCTCTATTTCTAATGTTGGCTAGAAAACACAAGGTAAGTCAACTACAAAAATCTATAAAATAAATTAAGGTTTAATCTCTCACATTCAACTTTTT
>Ga0209589_1014209_pt1 | contig 10082 bp, 6 predicted proteins | sample CowpeawhiteBW_FD_187525 | JGI IMG/M metagenome (GOLD analysis project Ga0209589, IMG submission 187525) | Root nodule microbial communities of legume samples collected from California USA - Cow pea white BW (SPAdes) (version 2) | ecosystem: Host-associated > Plants > Roots > Nodule | place: USA...
AAAATATATATATATATATATATATATATATATATATATATATATATATATATATATATATATATAACATTCAATGAAAATAATTCCTCCAATATGTTTAACTAATTGTCTTTTATTTATATCATAAAATCATGTAAAAATGCCATATAAAAATATTATGTTATTGGTATCACGAGTACAAGCAAGAACAACACCAATGGATAGCATCTTCTCTATCATAAAATATAAGCCTAATGCTACTAAAAAGTTGAACATAAGGAATATTGGAAACACTTTAGATAGATAAAAACCCAAACCTAGGGAATTAGTAATGTTGGTTTTCTAAAGTATAATAAGTCAAGGTTTGCATACTTAATAGTTTGATAGGATCACTACAAAAAAGAAAAAATAAATAAATAAGATTGATTCATATGCGTGAAATTTTTTCTACAACGAACATAAAATAAACTAAATCAAATCAAATATGGTTAACAACTATACATCTTACACAAATTTTCCTTATTTCATTACCCACAAATTCTTCAGTGGAGCTATCCATGGCATTATTTTTCTTATATAATTAAACAAAAAATGTATATGATAGATGATGTAAGAAATGAAAGCATAAATTAGACATAAAGATCTTTAGTACTGTTACCATCTCATCTCTCTTTCTTGTAATGTTCTTAGATTGTTGTCCATATCATTGACATAGAAAAATTAATAAATTTGAATGATGGTGAAGAATAATTCAACTATATATTATTGTTTTCTTTTTTAATTTAGATAATAATCAACAGAAGAAACCCAATAATATTTATCTATATTCCTTCTGAAACCATCGTCATCAATTCATCTATAGTATATATTAATTCCATCATTGCTTTATTGTCAAAATTATTGTCAATGGCATCTTAATTTTGTGCTATAAGTATTAAAATGAACTTCAAATTTAGCTTTCAAAATATAAGACAATTAAAATTAACAACAATTAAAATATATGTAAATTATAAATTTAAATTCTGCATTACTTATCTGAATAGTATTCTTAAATATGAATTCTTTATAATACTGCAACTAAAATAGCTAATAGGAAATACATTCAAGTTTCTTACAATAATATTCTATCATTTGCAATTGGTTAGCTCTCATTCTTCCATTTTGCACGACAATGCTTTCATTAAGAGGTAAATGTTAAACCTGATTAAAAAAATATAAATGTTAAACATCATTGGTTCTTAGTTATTTTGGGCTTGTCATGATCTGCCAAATGTTAAAAAAAGCTGTCTATGGATGGAATATTGAACAAAAAAAACTAATACTCTGAGTTGTTTTTATTGATCGACAAACATTAGTTATTAATATGTTATTAGTGGAGAAATTAACATAATTTTAAGTTGAAGAGAATAAATTTTCAAAACTTGTCCACTAAGTCCAAATTAGTCATTGAATCCATGTTCAATATAACGAGATTGAACGAAAACACGATGTATTGAGAGATGGAAACACAACATTTTTTTTTTCGAACTGTATATGCAATTTTAAAGGACATTTGGACTCATCTTCAAATACAAATGATGCTTAGAAAGAGAGTTTCAAAGTTTTTAGTTAATAAAAAAGATAATAATGGACCGAAGAAATACCCAAAATGAGCAAATGTCTTAATTTTTTTTTTTTATGTTATTGTTGTTATTAATTTTACCCTAAGTAGTCATACACCATATATTCTCAGCATGTGTTGGGAATATATTCTTCCCCATTTTACAATCTCAATAGTAATTTACCATAGTTGAACAAAAAGCTTGCCCTGGCAGGGAACAGATGCCAAATGTACATAGCAGAAGTCATAGTTGTGGATGGGTTCCATGTGCATTGATTCTCATATCAGTCATTATATTGCAGCAGCATTTCACTTTTGCCAAATTTTCTGGTAAAATTCTGTGCAAGGAAAAAGTGCAATTTATTGTATGTATATTTCTGCATATATTTGTTGGATTAGATCGTTTGAATTCCCTTGTTTGGATCCTTTTATGTTTCTCATTATGCAGTAAACTTTTTGAAACTAACTTGGAGTTTCGACATTTTTTAAAGTCAATAAATTCCTCAGAACACATTATACATATACGCTTCAGGGTTATCTGGTTCATTATGATGATAGGGATATTCCTAGTATATATGTTTATTAAAGTCTGGTCCAATAACTTTTGTACTAATACTAAGATTAAACAAATCTATAAATATAACGAAATTTATAAGTTAATTTATGCAATTTATATAATCAACATTATTAGTTTTATTTTCCTAGTAAATATAGAGACATAAATATAAAAGCATGTCTCTTTCCCATTATTATATATATATATATATATATATATATATATATATATATATATATATATATTTTGACAACCAATATTTAACAACTTTTCTCACTACCTGACGTGACAATGTTTTTTTTAATTTTTAATTTTTTTTGCACAATTCCACATTGAATGTTTGAGTGCGAGAGAGAAAGGCAGGTTGATGGAGTGACAGAAGTGGGTGAGGAGCAAGGAGAGAGAGAGGTTGAGAGCGAGAGAGAAATGGAGGTTAATTCGGGACAGGAGTGGGTGAAGGGCAAGGAGAGAGAGAGGAGTGGAAGTCGTGAGAGAAGTGGAGAGCAGTTTGTTCTTTCTCCATCCCCAAGTTTGTTCTTCCTTCTTCTCCCAAGTTTTTTCTTCCTCCATCTCTGAAGTGTCTTCTTCGTCCATCCCCTAAGTTTCTTCTTCCTCCATTCCCCAAGTTTGTTGTTCCTCCGATTTTGAAGTTATTTTACGATGGGATTCGTCATTTCCCCGTTGGTGGAGAAAAAGTATTGGGTTTACCCACTGCAACAAATTTGTGGTTTAGGGTTTAGGTTTATGGAAATGAGGCATTTTTGTTTCCTTTTTAGAGAATATTTGATAAAGTGTGATTTTTTTTTTGTAACAGTGTTGTTCAAAAGCGAAAGTGGAAGGTCCGTTGTAGAAAATAATCACTCTAAAGCGGAATCTGCAGGATTGGTGTTTCCAATTTATGTGTGAAGCAATGGTTTCGTAAATGCAAACCTGCATTTTTCTGCATTACTTTGTTATCCCTCACCGTGGTGTGCGTAGTAGCCATTAGGTTTTGAGAATTTAACATATCTGCATCATGGTTGAAGTGGGTTGGAATAAGGTGTACCCATTTAAGGAAATGGTTATGTCACTCGTTATCCCACATGTAAATGCAAAGTAATGGTTTAGGTTCTGCTAACTTACGTTAAATCATTTGGACAAAATATTTTCCCTGGTTGACTTTCTTTATAAGTATCCCTTTCAACAGTCTCCGTGGTGGCATCAATAATTTATAAAGTTTGTTAATTAACCGATGTTAGAGGACGTTATAACAAGAAATTTTGCAGATTGTGGCATACGTCTTGCATACGAAAAAATTGTAGTTTATGTGCAAAGCGGTGTTATCGTAAGTGCAAACTTGCCCTTTTCTGCATTACATTGTTTTCCCTCACCTTCATTAAAGTAGTAGCCATTAAGTTTTTACAATTTAACATGTGTGGTTCATGGTTGAGGTGGAATGTAATAAGGTGAACCCATTTCAAGAAAGGGTAGTGTCATTCGTGATCCCGAATTTAAGTACAAATCAAGGTGTGCAATTCTGCTAACCTAAGTTAAATGATTTGAACAAAATCTTTCCCATTCTTCACTTGGCTTATAAGTATCCAGTTGGTGGCATGAATAATTTATACACTTTATTAATAAAGTTAACTCACACCAAGTGCTAAGAAATTATATTTATAAATTTTGCAGATTGTGCCATACGTATTGCATAATAAAAACTTCCAGTTTAAGTGCAAAGTCGTGTTATCGTAAGTGCAAACTTGCACTTTTCTGCATTACATTGTTTTCCCTCACCCTCATAAAAGTAGTAGCCCTTAAGTTTTGAGAATTTAACATGTTTGCTTCGTGGATGAGGTGGGTTATAAGGTGAACCCATTTCAATAGATGGTTGTGTTACTCCTCGTCCTAGATTTAAGTGCAAACCAAGGTGTGCAGTTCTGCTAACCTACGTTAAATGATTTGAACAAAATCTTTCTCATTCTTCACTTGGCTTATAAGTATCCCGTTGGTGAAGTGAATAATTTATACACGTCATTAATAAAGTTAACTCACACCAAGTACTAAGGAATTATATTTATAAATTTTACAAATTGTGCCATACGTATTGCATATGAAAACTTCCAGCGTAAGTGCAAAGCGGGGTTATTGTAAGTGTGAACCTGCACTTTTCTGCATTACATTGTTTTCCCTCACCCACATGAAAGTAGTGGCCCTTAAATTTTGAGAATTTAACATGTTTGCTTCGTAGATGAGGTTGGTATAAGGTGAAGGATAACAAAGTAATGCAGAAAAATGCAGGTTCACATTTACAAACCCTCTGCTTCGCACATAAACTAGAAACACCAATCCTGCAGATTCCGCTTTAGAGTGATTATTTTCTACAACTGACCTTCCACTTTCGCTTTTGAACAACACTGTTACAAAAAAAATCCACACTTTATCAAATATTCTCCAATAAGGGAAACAAAAATGCCTCATTTCCACAAACCTAAACCCTAAACCACAAATTTGTTGCAGTGGGTAAACCCAATACTTTTTCTGCTCCATCAACGGGAAAATGACGAACCCATCAGAAAATAACTTTGAAAACGGAGGAACAATAAACTTGGGGAATGGAGGAAGAAGAAACTTAGGGGGGTGGACGAAGAAGAGACTTCAGAGATGGAGGAAGAAAAAACTTGGGAGCAGGAGGAAGAACAAACTTGGGGATGGAGAAAGAACAAACTGCTCTCCACTTCTCTCACGACTTTCACTCCTCTTTCTCCTTGCCCTTCAGCCACTCATGTCCCGAATCAACCTTCCTTTCTCTCTTGCTCTCAACCTTTCTCTCTTGCTCTCAACCTCTCTCTCTCGTTGCTCGTCACCCATTTATGTCACTCCATCAACCTCCCTTTCTCTCTCACACTCAAGCATCCGACGTGGAATTGTGCAAAAAAAAATTAAAAAATTAAAAAAACATTGTGTTGCTCCTCACCCATTTTTGTCACTCCATCAACCTCCCTTTCTCTCTCACACTTAAGCATCCAACGTGGAATTGTGCAAAAAAAAATTAAGAAATTAAAAAAACATTGTCACCTTAGGTATTGGGAGAAGTTGTTAAAAAGTGGCTGTTAATATATCATTTTTCATATATGTATGTATGGTATCCGTTTTTTATCTTCAGAATGCTAATAATTACAAAATTTAATTATGTGAATATACATTAAAAATATAAATTTTATACAAATATATTTAATATTAATTTTTTGTTTGTTTATCATATCACATTTTTTATTTTTAATGGAGTTTGAAATTCACTATTTTTTCCTGTGTTTTCATATATTTAACATATAATATCGTCATTATCTTTATAAATGGTTTTAACTTTTTATTTGATCTTTTTTAAATTAGCATTAAACTTAATATCAAATTAATTGGTAAATATCAAAATTATTTTCTTTCAAAAGAATATGAATTTAAGTTTAATTATTTATATTTAGATATGTAATTTGTTCTACATGGAGACACAATAACTCAAAACTTTAAGGTTCATTAGAAAAAATACAGCACCATGAAACATACACTCACATAAACCATTGACAGCATCTCCAATTCAAATACGTTAAAACAATAAATTTATAAAAAAAAAAGAAAAATCGTTATTTTTAATTCACGTGCACTTATATCATACCATACTATTCCGATCAATTAATGTGCACAAAGGAAAACTGGCGTTGAACCACATGGACTCAACTTACACTACAGTAGTTGCTTCTTTCTGCTGTACTTGATGTATATCATTGTCGTTTTCTGAATGTAATTTTTTAACAGTCAAAGAAAACAAGCAATGTCTTCGGCTTGCTTCTTAAGAAAATAATTTTGAAGTCTAATAAACAAGTAATTCTGTAAAAAAAAAAAAAAACTGTATTTCATTCATTTAAAAAATTGTTACCCATATAAATTTTATACCATAATTATAAAAATAAATTATATTATCATATTTGTAACTAGATGGTTACATCAAAAACCCTAAATTCTAAAAGACCTTTACATTATAAAAATTTCAATTCATGCATCACTAATTCGTAGAACTTAATCCCAACAAAATTTATCTCCAGCACAAGATTTCATTCTCTTACAAATGTCCTAAAACTTATCCTTCTCAACACTTAATTAATATTTTAATATTAAATTCCTTAAATACGTGTGTTTGGAGAAATTCTAAGTCATTAGATTGGGAACAAATTTATATAAAAACATAAAAAAATATGATCTCCTACCTAAAAGACAATATTATTGTTCTTCATTATATATTGTTCTTTATTACTTAATTTAGGATTTCTCGTTTATATTTAAATTCTTAACCAATGCTTAGAGTGCTACACTTAAATAAATAGGATTATGCTTTAACTAATGATTATAATTATTATTTAACTAGCACATATCCAACAATTTTTTCTGTATGCACTGAAAAAATTGAGTTTTTTTTAGGAGCTGCAGAATATATATAAAAAAAATGCTCTTGCTTGATAGAGTTTTCTTGTTTTGGGTGGCAAGCTCAAAGTGCAATATCAAAGATGAAATGAAAGACTTTTAATCACCAATGCATATAAAAAAAGCAAAATCAATAACCTAAGAAATAATGAAAATGAATAACTCTCTGATACTGTAGTAGGTTTCTGTTGAAACAGGAAATTCCCTTCATCTAGTAGAACCAACCAGTTTCACACTGTTAAACTAGGGAATATATATTTATATGTATATATATAGTTTCACTACATAGTACATATAACCATTGCGAATGCTAATTAGTAAGCTAACAAAAGTTACCGGTTATTCCAACGAATAACCAATCTCTCTAGAAGTTTTGTTCGACACAAAAGCAACAACACTGCATCAACCAAATAAATTTTGCTTAAACGAGATTAGTACATTGTAGTTAATTACGTATAATACATATGTATTATACAGTATTAGCGTACCTTGAAAGCGTGAAAGTTGAACCTTATCCTTGGTTAAGAGGTTTGGTTGAAGTTGAGGGAGCAGCATATCGAGCTGAGAATCTGCGACGTGAAGAATCTTCCTCATCGTCGTCCATGCAACCGTCATCGAAGTTTTGCGCGTAGCTTAAAGGGTCATACCCGAAACCACCAACGGGTTTGTAAGAACATGGTCTCTTTATTCTCCATGGAAGCTTCAGTTTGAGACATCCCCAACACGAAAGCAAGCCTGTTCTGGGAGAAGATGAACAACCTTTCTCCATGAGTTTGAGAATGCTTAGTACGAAAAATCAGTATCAAAGGCTTTTACGATGCCTTTCTTGTTCACTACTTTTCTCTTGTGCTAGTGATTTTAGGTATGTGGCAGAGAATATAATAATCCACCAAAAAAGCAAACAGTAATTTTAAGCCTCAAAATAATTGAAAAATAAAGTGGAAGTTAAATATTATAGAAGATAAACATAAAACAAGTAAGAATAAAAAGCTATTAATCGAACACAAAGGTAAAGCGAGTTAGAATTTCTTAAAAATACATTGAGTAGAAATAAAAGAGTCAAATACTATATGTATAAAAAAAATAACATATAACAAAAAGACATGTAAAACTTCATTATTTAAAGTTTTACTTAAGATAATACCATAGTCTTTTATATCTGTTTTTTAACTAATTGATAACAAATATCTTTCATATGTCCCTTCTAATACCCAAGAATATTTGGATTTGATAAGGGAATATTTGTATACACCTAAGAAAAACTCATCCTGCGCCCCCTTTTTACATTTGGGAACGTAGAAAATGATGCATGGTCAAATATTTTGAAGTGTAAGAATTAAGGACTGAAATGAAAGTGGAAGAATATAAAAATTTGTCGTTTTGGATTGATTAGTTGTATGTAAAGAGAATCTAATGGTACAGTAAGGTTTTCATTGATGGAGTAAAACATGGTGGTGGGGGCAGGACAGTTAGGTGATGAATCAGGAAGTGAAAAAAATAGTCGACCCGAAACAGATAATTTCCCACATTCAATCATAGGTTAATAATAGAGGACAGAGAACAGTGTGAATAATTTCTAAAAAGGGGATTCATGCAACTATGTTATGTATTAAGTGTGATGATTATTATTATTGTAGCTCCAATCCAGGGTGGGGCAAAGATCTAGAGTAGGTTTGGGGAGAGAATATTTGCAGGAGACACAAGTTGTCCCTTAATCCTAGTGGGCATACAGAATTGTGACGTTTATGAAATTATCTTGTTCATATGAATATGCATGGCTTGCATTTCCATTTTAAAGTCCTGTGGGATAGTGAACCATTCATTAGTCCCAACATTTCAATCTGTGGCCCAGATATCCTGGACGGTAAAAGTTGGGACTGTTTCCACTGTTCAAATAAAAAGTAAGAGTTAATTTAGATTGTGATGTGGTAACAGGTTCATGATATTGTAATGTGTAAGTAACACCCACACTAATGGACAATAGAATAAAACTAAGATAAACTGATACTGGTTATGTTATTTTTCTCCACCACTTGAAAGTAATAAAACTTTCGTAAATGGTCTCTCTCTATATATATAAAAGGGCATATTTAGACAGACCTATAGATTTAAGCATGGTTTTTATAATGATGGGTACACATTTTGAATAATTACATTTAAGGACTATATATTGAATGGTATTCCAATAGGGAATTCATTATTATCATATTTCATACAATTCAGATGTTCTCTAATAAATCCATGTATGTCACAAAAAATCTCACACGTCAATAATCACATAATAATGAAGAGTTCTCACAGATAAATAGACCACTTATCACTGATGCTTCTTTTCATGGATGCACAATAAAAACAAGGTACACAACTTAATTTATGTGTGTCTGCATGTGACACAAATGTCTAATGGCTTCTAAACTCTTCAAGAGATATGTTATTCATGCAACAGCTCATACAATTTATATGCAATGAGGCATGTTTTAAGTACACAGTATTCAATGTAAGTTTAACCCATTAGACGGATCTTATCCATACAACATTTTGTATGACTAGTTTGCAACAGTGTTATAAAACACTGGTGTGTAACATATATAAAGCCAACTTATTTTAATCATGTAAATTTCAGCAATTATTAATAACTTGAGTGGTAATTCTTGAACTCTGGTGTCAGACACATTCAGAGAAAAATAAAAGAACTGATTCTGGCAACATGAGATGCAGAAGACAGATTTTACTGTGCTCTTAAACAGTGGGATCAGAACATCTACATGATAATAGAAGAACACGCAAATTAATTTTCCCCTTATGACCGACCTGTAAAACTTCTAACATAAAAGATACACTGTCATCATTTATCAGCACTGAAGAGTAATAAACATCAAATATCTAGATTGACAAGATCAAATACAATTTTGCTAGCAAAGACATGCATGGCAAAATCTAACATAACCCATAGCAATCTTGAAAGCAGCAAATATTACTATGACACAATAAGTGATTTGTTTTCAACTGCAGATATTAAAGTGGTCAGGCCATTATGTTCTAATTTTAAATACTTTGATTAATTGAGCATGCAACATATTGCAGCAAGTGCCTCAAAACTATATCGCAACCTCCGCTCTTCACAATTTGCATACAACTAGGTCCTTTTACTTACACAACCAAGCCCGTTTTCCACTTCAAATGAGAAGAACAATGATATCGCCGAGAGCAGTAGGTAGGGTGAATTTGTCTTAAAAAATACTAAATATAAAAGGATCACGTCTCATATTTGACGTAAAAAACATGCAGCAAAACCGCTAAGATACAAGCGATGATAGATGATCTCAGAAGCAACCTAGCATGACAGGTAACATACAAATCATACCTACCAACAAGGATCTTACACAAGTCTGCTCCTTATTTAAGTAGGAATGTGACATATTTAAATGGTGACACGGAAATTTTAATCGTTCTTTTAAACTTTTACATGCCAACCGACATACTCGTTTGTTGCTG